>JGI12421J11937_10000744_pt1 | contig 12929 bp, 10 predicted proteins | sample LakErihyJuly2011_2_FD_11937 | JGI IMG/M metagenome (IMG submission 11937)
GGAAAGGCGCTGCTACCACTTACTTAAAACAAAACACTACAAGTGCTTTAAGCAGCGCGTTTAAACCAAAAATTCAAGAATCATTAGATAAAGTAGGATTTACTTCGAATTGGGCTGATTTGGTGAATATTTACAATAAAAACCCATTAATCGCCAATAAATTGAATCCAGATTTAAATGGATACGTAACAGAAAAAACCTTGAGCGCTCTATTTAATAAAGTTGAGGAGGAAGAGAATTTAATTCGTGAGAATCCAGCCAATAGGGCTACAGATTTGATGGCGAAAGCATTTAAATATGCAGACACTCAAAAGAAGTCTTAGTAAATAGAGAATAAAACAAAAAAGGGGCAGATTTTTCTGCCCCTTTTTTGTTTATAATATTTTTACTTTTTCTGAGCATCTAGGAAGCTTATCCACTCCTCATACTTGCTGTTGCTTAGCACCCGTGGAAATTTGTTCTGTGATCCAAATTTGCCTTGCTCTTGCATCCATGAAATGAAAATATCCAATGGCAATATTTTTACTTTCACTTCTTTAAGCGCATGTTTTCTCTCTGTTGCATAATCATCATTGGTGTGGGAGAGGTATTCATCTAACTTGATTGCAATTTCATGTTCGCTTAATCCCAATTTGTCACAGGCTATATACCATTGGTGGCAATGGTTTTTGTTTTTGCTTAGGCCTTTCACTGTAAATTCATTGATTGGTTCACCAATAAAATCGCTTAGTTGAGAGATTGCTGTATTCATGTTGTCGACGCTTAAATGTTCGCCGCAAACACTTAAGAAATGCTTGGTGCGACCAGTTATTTTTATTTCACAGCTATCAACATTGGTAAAGCGTATTGTGTCGCCAATAAGGTAGCGCCAGGCGCCTGAGCAGGTTGTCAAAAGAATAGCGTAATCTTGATCTTTTTTCACTTGCCTTAGATTTAAACTTTCTGCATTTGGACGCAAGTCATTGTTCTCGTCAAAATTGTTGTCATCAAAGGGAATAAATTCATAAAACATTCCATTCTTGAAGTTTAGACGCATACCATCGGTATCTTTTTTGGCTTGATAGGCCACAAAACCTTCTGAGGCTAAATAGGTTTCGAAATACATAATTGGATGCTCAAGTAATGCATTTAAGCTTTTCCTATAGGGTTCAATAGCGACTCCTCCCCAAATATAAACACTGAAATTAGGCCAAATATCATGGATGTTTTTTAAGCGGTATTTCTCAATAATGTTCTCAAACAATATTTGAATCCATGCAGGTACGCCTGCGATAGCAACCACATCCCAATTTGGGGCATCTTCAACCATTCTGTCGATTTTGTTTTGCCAGCTTTTTTCACTTCGAATGTCAGGAGATGGTTTGGAAAATCGATCAAACCAAGCTGGCACATTGCTGCTGGTTATTCCACTTAAGTCGCCCGCATAGGTGTCGCCTTGGTCATTGAAATATAAACTTGTACTGCCACCAATGATTAAATAATCCTTAGCCAAATAGTCTTTGGGTATATCGGTCTTTGCAATGCTAATGATCTGTCGAAGACTCGCTTTTGTAATCGATTTAATCATGTCTTCAGAGACTGGAATGTATTTACTACTTCCTTCCGAAGTTCCTGAACTGAGGGCAAAGAAATCAATCTTTCCCGGCCAAGTTACATTTTCACTGCCATTGTATGCTTTTTGCCACCAATCATGCATTTTTGAATAGTCCATAATTGGCACCAATTGTTTGTAGCTTCTATAAACTGTCTTCGATTTTATAACCTTGGTGAAATGATGTGCTATGCCGTATTCGGTGCGTTCTGCTTTGTTTAATAACTTTTTTAATGTGCGCAACTGTTGCCTGTAAGCCTTATCTTGATTAAGTGCAAAGGGAAGGGCAATTCGCCTTCCTGCATTTACAATTTTTTTCAGTATATTCTTACGGTAACTATTGTTAGACATTTATTTATGAATCTATTTTAGCAAATCTGTAAAACAGAATCTGCGCTTATTTAATATCAAAATCAACAAAAACCTCTTCGCTTGTTGGGTGGGCTTGGCAAGTTAATACATAGCCTTTCTCCACTTCATCATCTTCTAAGGAGAAATTCATATCCATACTTACACTGCCTTTGGTAACTTTTGCTCTGCAGGTGCAACAAACACCTCCTTTACAAGCAAAAGGCAAATCAGCTCCTTTCTTCAATGCCGCGTCTAAAATAGTTGCTCCATTGTATGGCAAATCAATTTGATAGGTTATGCCATCAATTTTAACGGATACCGCAGCATTTGCTGACCTGTCGACATTAGCCACCACCTCAGTTTGCAAGGACTTGTTGGCTTGCGCAGCGAGGGTAGGGGTTGTAAACAATTCAAAATGAATATTCTTGCTGTTCATGCCTAAAGCAATCAATTGGTCTTTAACAGACATAATCATATTCTCTGGCCCGCAAAGAAATGCTTCATCAGCAGTTTTGATGTTAATTAAATTATTGGCATTCATCAAAGCACATTTTTCGGCATCAATTCTACCATTAAGAATTGGAACATCAACGGCTTCTCTGCTCAAAATATAATGCACAGTAAAACGACTTAAATGCGTATTTTTCAATGCTTCAATTTCTTCTAAAAACATAACCGAAGAGCTGTCTTTATTGCCATACACCAAGGTGAATTCACTGTTTAATTCCGTCGCCAAAGTGGTTTTGATAATGCTAAGCATGGGCGTAATTCCACTTCCTGCAGCAAAGGCTAGGTATTGTTTGTTTTGACTCGGATTCAAATCGGTATAGAAATGACCACTTGGTGTCATCACGTCCAAAGCATCACCTTCTTTTAAATCTTTGTTCGCATAAGTTGAAAACAATCCGTTTTCAACCATTTTTATTCCAACTCTTAATTCATTGTCCAATGGGCTGCTGCAAATCGAATACGACCGTCTGACATCTTCGCCATTTATGGTTTGTCGTAATGTTATGCTTTGGCCTTGTATGAAGGTGTATGAACTGCTTAATTCTGAAGGTATTTCAAACGAAATGGATACAGAATCGCTGGTTTCTTTTTTTAGGTTTTTTACTTTTAAAGTGTGAAATTTTAAAGTGGACATGCTTGTAATAAAAAGGAGCACAAATGTAGTTAAAATTTCGAATGTTTTATCCCGAAAAATTAGACAAATCCGAATTCGAAAATTAGCTTTTTATTGGTGTTTTTTGGTTTAATTATTAGAATATCAAGAAGATAAGTTCTTTATGGTTTATCCAATATGTTGTCAATGTCCAACTTGTAAACATGGTCTAAATGCGCATTGTTGCTGATGTTTAAATTTAAGTCTTTTAAAATTCCATTTGAAACATCGTATACAATTCCATGAATTTGAACACTTCGGTTTTGCGCCCATGCATTTTGAATGATTGATGTTTTAGAAAGATCAAACACCTGCTCTTGCACATTTACTTCAACCATTCTTCTGGATTTTAATTCAGGGTCTTGGATGCTGTCTATTTCTGTTTTATGCAAACGGTAAACATCTTTAATATGCCTAAGCCAATTGTCAATGATACCTACTTGCTTGTTCTCCAATGCGGCATTAACACCACCACAACCGTAGTGGCCGCACACGATAACATGCTTAACTTCTAGTACATTAACGGCATAGTCGAGAACACTCAGCATATTCATGTCTGTGTGAACAACCATGTTGGCTATGTTCCTATGAACAAAAATCTCGCCAGGTTCTGTACCCGTTATTTCATTTGCAGGTACTCGGCTATCTGAGCACCCTATCCATAGTATAGGTGGGCTCTGTCCCTTTGAAAGTTTATTGAAAAAATTTGGGTCTTTTTCGTTTTTTTCTGCGACCCAACGTTTGTTATTTTCGAAAATATTGTTGTATAAATCAGGCATATTTTTTGTTTTTATTTAATTAATTGTTAAAAGGAAATTTGTTCAAGTTCTACGTTTTTAAATAATAAAGTCTGGAGGTGGCGTTTCAGGTGTTTTGTGCTTGTTGAGATTGATTTCTTGTGTTATAGAGTAGTCTGCTCGGCTAAAAATCTTTCTGAAAGTTTGATTTAATGCAGTAGGCAAGGCATCAAAATCGGTGTCCTCGGAAGCATCGTCTTGTTCCAGCTTTTCAGACTCAGCCGCGTCGCAAGATATGTTGCAAATGATTTTGTACTCTTTATCAAAAGCCCCCATTTTACCAGCTGTTTGCGAAAAGGTAAATAAGGAAATGATAAACAATATTAAAGTTGATTTAAACAAGTCTTCAAATATAAATAAATCACTTGAATTGTAAGTAAAGATTGTTAAAAATGGAATAAAATAATAGCAAGATTTACTTTGAAAAATCGTTTGAAAAACCAGCTACCTGAAGGTGTTTGGTTTAGTGAATTAAATCTAGGAATTTCTCAATATCAGATGTTTGTTGATTTCCATCGACTAAGTTTTTTATGCTAACTTCGCCTTTTTCAATTTCCGATTCGCCTACAATTACGGCCCATTTTATGTTTTTAGAATTGGCGTAATCCAATTGTTTTTTTAATTTACTCGGACTCGGGTATATTTCGGTTTTAAAGCCTTTTTCTCTGCAGATATTTGCAAGCGGTAAACAATAACTTATTGCTTCCTCATCCATAGGGCAGAACAATACGTCTGCAAAACTGGAAGTTTGACCAACAAACAATTGCAGTTCTTCCATCACGTCATACAAACGGTCTATGCCAAAAGAAATGCCAATTCCAGATACTTTTTCTTTTAGTCCAAAAACTTCGGTTAGGTTGTCGTATCTGCCGCCGCCACTAATGCTTCCCATTTTAACGCTCGTTGGTACGACTTCAAAAATACAAGCGGTGTAATAATCAAGACCACGAGCCAAACTTCCATCCAAAACGATTTGTTTTAAATTGCTACCGCACAAGTCAATTAATTTGTTAAGGTCTTCAATGGCTTTGCCAATTGATTCGGTACCCGATAAATCTTTGCTAAATGCTTCAATGGTTTGTTTGGAGAGTTCTTTTTTATTTAATAAAGATAAAACTGTTTGCACTTGCGCTGCATCGAGGCCTATGCTTCCAAGTTCTTTAGCCACACCATCGATTCCAATTTTGTCCGCTTTATCAATAATGATGGTTATGGTTCTGAAATGTTGTTTCGCATCAGATTTTTCACAAACGGCTTCAAGGAGTTTGCGGTGGTTGATTCGAATTTCATAATCATTCAAGCCTAGCTTTGAGAATACGGTCTGGTATATTTTTATAAAATCAGCCTCGCAAAGCAGTGAATCAGTGCCCAATACATCTGCATCACATTGCCAAAACTCTCTGTAACGGCCTTTTTGAGGTCTGTCTGCCCTCCAAACGGGTTGGATTTGATACCTTTTAAATGGAAAGCTAATTTCATGCCTGTGCATTGCTACAAAGCGTGCAAGAGGCACCGTTAGGTCGTATCTCAATCCCTTTTCAGCAATTTTAGGACTTAAAGATTTTGAATCTAAGTTTTCAATTGAAAGGTCTTTTAAATAGTCGCCGCTGTTTAAAATTTTAAAAAGCAACTGATCGCCTTCATTGCCATATTTACCAGTTAAGGTACTTAAATTTTCCATAGCAGGCGTTTCCAACTGCATAAACCCAAACGATTGGTAAACAGTTTCTATGGTGTTTAAAATAAATTTTCTTTTGGCCATCAACTCCGGGGAGAAGTCTCTTGTGCCTTGCGGAATGGATGGTTTACTCATTGAAAGAATCCTAAGCTTGTGCCAATTGAATTGGTAAGAGAAAAAAAATGCAAGCCCACATCGCACCGCTACAACCTGCTGCCCTTGCTGTGTTCCCACCCTGGGGGAGTTCACAGGGAGCTGGTCGTGCGGACTTGCACTGCAAATCTAATGTTAAATATGTTTTAAACAAATTTATTCTAATGCTTAACAATAAATTTTTAAGCTCGAATTAATCTGTACAATTGCTGTTTTATTAAATATTTAAATAATTGTAAATCAAATACTTGCTTAATGTTTTCTCGGCATTGGTTTGCGAAGGTTTTCAATTGGAGTTGTTTTACAATTTGAATTTTATTTGAAAAAAAAATTTGTAGATTCGAAAAATTAATCTAAATTGCAATATCATTCAACAAAAAACCTTAATCTGCCTATAGATAAAAACATACTTAAACAACTTAGCTTATAAGATTCAAAAATTACCAAAGGTAAAGTGCCTTAACTTTAAAAATGGAGGTTTTAGTATGAAAAGGGTTCAAAAAAACGACGAAGAATTGTTAGCATTGTACATGGCTGGAAACGTAGCCTGTATGGATATGCTCATTAACCGCTACAAATCAAAAGTATTCACTGCGATTTATTTGGTGGTAAACGACCGCTATATCGCAGAGGATATTTTTCAAGAAACTTTTCTTAGAGTGATTCACACAATAGGGAAAGGTAAGTATGAGGAATCTGGTAAGTTTTTGCCATGGGTTATCCGCATTGCTCGAAATTTGTCAATGGATTATTTTAGAAGTACCAAGCGTATGCCAACTATTTCTTCTAGTGAAGACAATGATATTTTCGCGAACATGCGTTTTGATGAAAGTAATTCTGAGGAAATGGCCATCAGCCTTCAAAAAAAGAAAGGTTTGCGCGAGTTGATTAAAATGTTGCCAGTTGAGCAGAAAGAGGTACTTATCTTAAGACATTATGGTGACTTGAGTTTTAAAGAAATTGCTGATGTATGCAATTGCAGCATCAATACTGCCCTTGGAAGAATGCGTTATGCGTTAATTAATTTAAAGAAAATGATCGAAGAGCGTGCCGCTTACCTTCAAAGTTAATAAATGTTTCTTGTTTTGAAAAAGGATGAACATTTGGTTCATCCTTTTTTTATTTGTTTTTTTATTTGGCTCTTACAATATTTTGATGGCATCTTGCGTTACTAAGTCAAACACTCAAATTGCTTATGCAACAAAATTTTACTCAAGAAGACATCATTTTATACATTTACAACGAATTAGACCCGTCCAAAAGAGCTGATTTAGAAATGGCTATTGCCACGGAGCCCGAATTGTTGACTTTTTTTCAAGAGTCATTGTTAATGGTGCATCAATTGGATCAAATTAATGACGAACCTTCAAATACGGTCATCAGTATATTGAATGAGGAGTCAAGATCAAGTTCCCTAGAAATTCACTAAGGGCTTCATAATTACCTTTTAAAAATCCAATCCAATGGATAGGGTAGTCATAGCTTTTTGGAATTTATTTTCCAATAATCCCCAACCATGGTCTAATTTTATGTAATGGCCAAGGATTTTGGCGCGCATACCCACACCAAATGCATACAAGAATGGGTCTCTTTGAGTTACCACTGACATGGCGTACAAAGGAGCTTGTACAATTCTGGTGTTAAAAGGATTCTCTATGCTATAAGGCGATTTGCCTTTCCAAGCGGTGCCAATATCAACAAATCCAATTAGCATTACACTTCTGAAAAACTCACTTGAAATTGGTTTTTGAATTAAATAGGCGAATAAAGGAACCCTCAATTCAAAATTCATCAAAGCATATTTATTGCCAGCCCTCGAATTTCTCAAAAACCCTCTTGCAGGTGATACAATTGTTTGAAAGGCATAATCATTGCCATTTAGTGTCGGAATATTGTAATTGAAGTTGGTGTTTGAGTCAACATTGACCAACCAATTTTCTACCCCACCCAAATAGTAGGCTGTAGTTTGCGTTCCAAAGGATAATGCAGCACTCAATCTGGCGGCAAAATATATCTGCCTGTGCAATTTTTTGTACCATCTAAAATCAAAACCATTATTGGAAATAAATTGATGGTTTTTGTATTTGTTGTAATTGTCGCTGTATATTTTAAACCGCAGTCCCTCAAACAAATTAAGTCCATTGCTTCTTACGTTGTCAAACACATACTCTATTCCCGCTCCAAAATACAAATTTTGTTTAACTGCTTGATTCAAATAAACAGAATCTATGGCTTGACTGCTCACACGGTCGTCTCTAACGAAGGCATTAAATGAAATTCTACTTCTTTCGTTAAAAGGGTAGGAGATTGCAAACTTCACCTGGCTGTTAATCATCCTAATTGGCGCATAGGCATCATCCATTATTCGGCCTCTTCTAAAAGCCGATAAATCTTTATCCCAACGGCCGGTTCTATTGGCGTAATGTATATAATAGTCTGATGCTTTTATGCGCACTGGGATTCGGATTCCAGCGGTTATCACGTGGTTCTTTTGAACATCGCTAATGCTGGTTTGGAAATGCGGTGATAGCAAAGGATAATTGAATATTTTTTCGTTCACATTGCTAGGNAATAAATAATTGCTGAGTATTGATTTGTCAAATTGTTGCAAAAAATACTCNATTCCAAAATGTGTTTTCGCTANGCCAATATAGGGNTCGTTTTTTCGCTTTTCATTTTTTAAACTGTTTTCCAAATCCTCGTATTCATCAAAACCGCTGATGTAGATTTTTTTGAATTNAANACTATCGCTTNGGGTTANNACTTTAGTTTTCNAGGTGTCCGATTTGATAAAGTCAAGCAACAAAAGACTTGAGTCAATATCATTGTTCAACCATTTTCTATACAGGGTGTTTTCGGCATTCTTAATTGATTCGGATTGGTAATCCTCCGCAACCGTGCCAACATAAATTCTATAGCGGTTGTTAAAGTACAGCAAGTCAGCAATTACTGGGGCATTTGAAGCCAAATCATTGCGAATAATACAGCGTTTATAATTGGTGAGTTGATGGTTTTTAAGGGTCTTTAATTCATAGAAATAGTTGTTAATAATACCATTTCGGTCGCTTAAATAGCTGATAACATTTTCAGTCAACTCAATGGGTTCAGTAGCATTTGATTTTTCATCTTGATGCCCGATTAAAAAGTCAGTTTGTTTTTTTTCTATATCAATACGATAGACAGCTAGGTAGTCCGACTCAAGGTTCTGCAATTTGTATTGATTGCTTACATATATAATGTATTGTCCATCTTTGCTAAATTTGGGGCTTAAATTATCGAAAATGTCATCACTTAAATAGGTGCTTGATTTCTCTTTAATATTGTAAAGCAATAAGTCTGACTGGCCATTTCGTATCACAGAGAAAATGATCTTTGTGGCATCAGGCGAATAGCTAAACCCTTTAACAAATGGAATATCTTTGAGGATTTCTGTACTTAAAAGTTTGCCATTCAAATCGAAGCGTTTTAGAATGGTTTGCTCCTTAACATACAAAACGACACTTAAATGGTTGTCTATAGGATTAAAGGCAATTAATGGATAGTTGAGGTCAATATCTCGATTGAGTAATTGATGTCCACCGCTGCTAATTACTTTGCTGAATTTAGAAAGAATATCATAAATGACAATTTGATAGCGGCCAAGTGTATTGGTTACAATGGCAATCTTATTTCCATCGTTGCTTAGTTTAAATTGGGTGTGTTTTTTCTTAGCCAGCTTTTGAGGTGCATTTTCTTGTCCTTTGGGGAATTTAAACGCCAGCTCATCGCTCTTATACTTGTCTATGTAAAAGTCTTGCCAATCGTTTAACAAACTGTTTGTATTGAGTCCTGTATAGTAAGCAAAGGCGTTTTCGACACTGCGACCCACTCGTGTTAGGAAGACGATATTCGAAACCGCACCCTTTCCATTTTTTTCTTCCAAATAACGCCAAATGCTATGTCCCGCTAATATTTCATCTTCTTCCTGGAGAGAGGTAAAATATTTTTGCTTTTTATTTTGAAAGAAGTCTTTTAGGAAATTATCATTTTCAATGTTCCAACTTTCGGCAAGATAAGCCACCAATCCTTTATAGTACCAAGCAGGAAGGGTTAATAAAGCGGCAGTTTGTATGCGCTCACGGATGTTTCCGCCGAAAATAAATTCATTGATTAATACTTCAGCTACTGCTTTTTTAACTTGTTGATCAAAATTAATTCGGCTACCATCAAAATAAACACAAGCTACATTTTCATTTAGCGTTGAATACCCCCCTGCATAATATTGAGGGTTGGTGATGTTGATGTTGCTTTTTTTGTATTCGTCGTAATTGCTAAAAACGATGATTCGAATTCCATTGCTTAGGTTGTAGTTAAGTCTTGTTTCAAAATTGGGAATAAATGCTTGTGCTTTTTCCAATGCAAGTCTTGCCAAATTTTCACCATCTGAAAAATAGATGATTTCAATTTGATCTTGAATCAAACTGTAAGAAATTTTTTTGTTTTGGGTGCTGTTTTGGCCATAATCTTGATACAAACCTTGAGCATTTGTATTCAGTACGACAAAGAAAAAAATCAGAAAAAGTCTCACTCTTTTAAAAAAAAGTTAAGAAACGTCTTTGGAGGAGGATCTAGCCTTTTTTGAAGGGGTAATATTTATTAAACCAATTTTGATAGCAGCAAGGACTAGGCCCATTGAGTTTTTAGCATTTAATTTCTTGAGCATATTTTGTCTGTGGTTGTCCACTGTACGTTTGCTCAATTCAAGTTTATCTGCAATTTCCTCATTGGTCATTTCATTGGCAATACAAGTTAAAATTTCAATCTCTCTTCTAGAAAGTTTATCTGTCAACTCATTGCTATCCATCATTTGTTCGTTGCTGGTAGAGAAGTTAGGGCCTTTGACTTTATTGGATTTTTGGGTTAACTTTTTGTAGTATTGGTTTGCCAATAGATGAGCAACTTCTGGCGAAAAATATGTTCCACCATTCAGTAATATCTTGATGCCATTAAACAAGGCATCAGAGGAAATGTTCTTCAGCGTATACCCTTTAGCCCCTGCCATGATCATGTCTTGGATGTGGTTGATTTCGTTGTAATTGCTTATGCCTAAAATTGATATTTTAGGGTTTTCTTGAAGCAATGAAGATGTAACCAATGCACCATCTAAGTCTATTAGTTGGTAATCGACTAAGGCAATTTTCATTTTTTCATTTTTTAAGTATTCAACAGCATCATCAGAATTGTCCGTATCCCACACTTTGAAATTCATGTCTTCACATCCAATTTCAAGCATAGTTTTTAATCCATCTCTAACCATTGGGTGATCGTCGACAATAAGTATTTTAATGGTTTTTCTCATAATTTTGAGGCAATTTTAGTTCGTTTTGGTTTTTGTTAAGGCAAAGGTATATAAATTTACAATGGAATGGCAATATTTAGTTTGACACCTTTGTTTTTTTCGGGGTTGAAATTGAGCTCACCTTTTAGGTATTTAATTCTGAGATTGATGTTGTCAATACCATTCCCTTTCTTCAAGTTTGCATCGTTCGTAAAACCAATGCCATCATCAGTCATGTTTAAAGTCAAAAGTTTAGGTTTAATACTCAAGTGTATGCCAATATTTTTGCATTTGGCGTGCTTAATTGAGTTGTTTACAAACTCTTGAATAACACGGTAGACAGACATTGAAACATTGGGGTCCAATTTGTCGGTTTTTTCTTCTATTTTGACATCAAATTTAATCCCTGTGCTAAAGTGAATTAAATCTGCAAGTTGCTTGATTGACTGTCCGATTCCGAATTTTTCAACGGATCTTGGCATTAATTGAAAGCAGATATTTCTAATTTCGTCAGAAACGTTGTCAATTAAAGCTTCAGTCTTTTTCAATAATTGAATTCTTAACTTTTCGTCCTTTTGTTTCTGAATGGAATCAAAATAGAATTTAAGCGCAGATATTTGTTGGCCGATGCTATCGTGTAAATCTGAAGCAACACGGTTTCTTTCCTCCTCTTGGGTCTTGATAATGGTAGCAATTCTTCCAGCTTCCTGGTGTATTTTGTCTGTAAGATCATGGATTTTGACCAAAGAATGACACTTGTTGTTGTCGATAACAGAAACATGGCATTCTACCATGATTTTTCTTGATGAAGAGTTAGTGACTTCAGATTCGAAATCAATAGCTTTAGAGTGCTTATCAAGTTTCTGAACGGTAGAGGCTAGGTTTAACTTTAGAAATTTCTTTAGATTCTGACCAATTACATCTTCTTTTTTAAATTCGGTGAGTACGATAAAGCTCTCATTAAAATCTATGATCACGCCTGCATTGTCAATAACAACCAAACTATCGGTTATTGAATGAAACGCAGAATTAAAAAAATCTCTTTTAATGGTTGTTTCTTCAAGCTCCTCACCCAACATATTAATACCAGACATTATACTGTCTAGAGCGTCGAGGTTATCTGATAGGGCTAGTTTTTTGGTGAAATCACCATGCGAATAGGCTAATAAGGTATCTTCTAAAGCGAGAAACCTTTCATCCATTTCTATATTTATAGGGTCTAACAAGGCTATTTTAATTTTGTGTTACAATAATAAGCATTTCAGCTAAAAAAATCTTCATCTAGGCCTTTTAAAAAGAAAAATAGCGTGTTACAGATTGATGCCCATTTCAGACAGCAAATTATCGGCATGGTTCAGATACTTCATCGTAAAAATGACATAACGAATGTCGACTGCAATGCTTCGGCTGTAATCTGCATTCCAACTGTAATCATTTAGTGTGGCAGTATAGGCACGGTCAAAATTGACTCCAACTAAATTGCCTTCTGCATCCATTACAGGACTTCCGCTATTGCCGCCAGTTGTATCCATATTGTAAAGCATGCAAATAAGCAAGTCTTTGGTTTCTGGATCTAGTAATTCTTCTGCAATATTTTCGGTTTGTAACAATCCTTTAACAGCGACAGACAATCTATAGTCAAGGTTATCTGTCGCATTTTTTTCAAAAATTTCTCTTCTTTGCGTGTATGGTTCTGGATGTTTGTTTAATCCTGTTTTGTAGGCGCTGATATAACCATAAGTAAATCTCAAGGTGCTGTTTGCATCTGGAATGAATTTCTTCTGATTGTAATTTATTCGAGCATCCAATAGGGTAGGCATTAAATTGTTTAATTGTGCGCTAATTCCAATATTTCGGTCTTCTATTTCTTTTAGAATTGG
>JGI12421J11937_10000748_pt1 | contig 12917 bp, 17 predicted proteins | sample LakErihyJuly2011_2_FD_11937 | JGI IMG/M metagenome (IMG submission 11937)
CACAACAGTGACTGTCAAGAAAATGAAAGACGGAGAGGCCGGCCACCAATCAGTCTATACTCTTCGCCAGTACGGACACAGCATCGTGTTGGACGCAGCAAAGAATCTGTTCAGCGGTGCAACACCAGCCAACGGACAACGCGACCGTGAGTACTACATCCAACGCGCCAAGGAACAGAAAAGCAGCCCGTTCTAATGGACGCGCAGGACGCAGCTGTTGAGCAGCGGTTCCTCGGGTATGTCGATAAGACAGAGACCTGCTGGAACTGGACAGGTTACGTGATGAGCGTAGGCTACGGTCAGTTCCACTGGAACGGGACGAAGCGGGCACATCGGGTAGCTTACCGGTTGTGGGTTGGTGAGATACCAGAGGGCAGTGTTGTGCATCATTCATGTTCGACACGCCACTGTGTGAATCCAGAGCATCTGCAGATCGTATCTCCTAACGAGAACATTGCAGAGATGCTGGAACGCACGTACTACAAGGAGCGCATTAAAGAGTTAGAGGAAAACATTCGGCAACTAGATGAGAAGATAAGGAGAATGACTGATGGCAATACATAGCATGCGTACCGGCGGAGCAGATAGAAGCTGGTCGTTTGATCCTACAACTGTGGAATCAATCGCTCCTATCATGAGCAAGCTGGTGCATTACGATGAGTATTTTGTAGAGCAAGAAGGCGACAGCACCCTAGCTATTGTCCTAGACAAAATGCTAGACGACCTGCCAGAGGACCTACGTGGATCTGTTTCATTAGTGTATCTATCTGGTGTGTCTTACCGCAGCGCTGGCCGTACTCTTGGCCTAGACCACAAGACAGTTAAGTCTCGTGCTGAACGTGGCGTTAAGATCATGCGCAACCGTTTGATGGACACCGCATGGGTAGCAGCACTGCTCGACGGGATGCTGCCAGAAAACTCNGAGCTGCCNCGTGTAGCGTCACCAGAAAAAGTAGCTGGNATACTCCAGTCTCTTGGTACAAAGAAGATGCCGTCATGATACCGGGCACTATCAAGATCGGACCTGTCGTGTATCTTATNGCGCAGGTAGATAAACTAGAAGACGACGANTACGGNATGTGTGATTCGCANACACAAATGATTTACATTTCAAAAGACCAAAGCGCGCAACACGTAACCGACACACTGCTGCACGAAATCACACACGCCATCTGGCACGAGTCAGGTTTGTTCAGTGTAAAAAGACCAGACGAAGAACAGATCGTCCGCACCACCAGCACCTGGCTGACCATGGTCTTCAGAGAGAACCCAGCCATAGCTGCATTCATCATTAACCCACAACCATCCTGGGCTTACAGCCCCCAACCACGAGGAGATTCACAACGTGTCAAGAGATAACATTGAACGCACCGCATCGGCGCAACAGTACTACGACCACCTGATAGAGAAGCATTACGCTGAATACGAAGCCCTCGTAGAGCAACGCATCAACGAAGCTATCGCTGAAGAGGAACGCCGCAGCATCCGCTCATACGCGCACATCAAAGAGGCGTCATGAGTAAAGCAAAAGCACAAGGCACAACCCATGAGTCTTGGATCGTCAAAGCATTAGAGGCTGCTGGAATTACGGCACGCCGACTAGCAGAAGGCGGAGCAGACGACGAAGGAGATGTCGAGGCCGGCATCAACGGGGAACGCTGGATCCTGGAAGGCAAAGCCCGGCAGACCCTGAACGTACAGGCCACACTAGGCAAGGCCCGGCGCAAAGCCGGCGGTCTCAGGGTAGCGGTAGTCTGGAAGCGCCTGGTAAAGGTAGCAGGATACCAGAACAGGCAACCCGTAGAGGGAGAGCGGATCGTTGTTATCCTAAGTTGGGATGACTTCATGTCTCTTGTCATAAAACATAGTGACCTAGACAACACAGTGTATAACACATCTATCGAAGGAGACAACAATGATTAGTGCAGAAAATTTTGAAGAGATTGTTGAAGCAGTAGCAGCAAACAAAAACGTTACTCAAGAGCAAGTTTCTAGTCTTATTGACGTGATCCGTCGTCTTGACTTGCAGTTGCTTATCGCACAAAATGGACTTGAACTTACTTTAACTAATGCACACGTAGTTATTCCTAACCTTGCTGAACGTGTTCTTTCTTTAGCTGGTCGCACAGATCAGAAGATCAAGAAAAAAGTTGCCGAGTTAGCTGCACAAAATGTTGTAGAGCTTGAAAGTTCTGTACAAGCATACCTTGTTAAAGCTACAATAGAAGCAATGAATCTTCTTGGTATAAACTTTGAAGACGACGACGAAGACGAAAATATCAACATCACAAAAGAAGATCCATACGCAGGAGAGGCACCGCACAACCATGACTAAGAAAAAAAGCAACCTGATATTTGCCATCGTCATTGCGTTCCTTGCACAAGGAGCAGACGTAGCCACCACCCTGTACGGGATAGCTCACGGAGCTACGGAAAGCAACCCGCTCATGGCCAGTGCCCTGGATTCCTGGGGTCCCTGGAGTTTCATCCTAATCAAACTGTCAGCTGTAGCATACTTTACAGCGTTAAGTTTCTGGAACAAATTGTTTGCCTTGGCCTGTGCCGTACCGTTTTTTTATTACGCCTGGCACAACCTTCAGGTTATAGCTACCCTTTAATCCTGAGCACCCAGGTAGCCTCCGGTAGCAGCAGCTCCGCCACCTGCAGCAACCTCAGCTAACAAACGTCGAAGAGCTTCACGCTTAAGTTCGTCTGTTAGTTTGTATTCATCAGCGTCCATTAAACTGTAACCAGCTTTTTGTTTTGCTCGTCCGCCACGCAGGATAGACAGATCTCTATTAACATGTCGTACAGAAGGATCCATTACTAGCTCTCCTTCATCAACCCAACCACCGTAGTTTTGACCTCGCCGCAATCTTTTCATCATGCCTGGTTGTTGAGCAAGTTCAATAAGACGTCTTGTTAAGTCTGCCTCGTCTCCCCCATCGACTGGCAAGCGAGACCAATCTTGTTCTTTAACTACAGACATCATGTGTCCATAGTCTTCTGGAGTAAAAAGTCTGTTAAGACGTGGAGAAAAAGACACACCATTGTATTCCTGAATAGACTTAGCAATGTCAGGGGCGTTAGCTGTTACTCTTTGCAACACCTTTTCACGCGTAAGAGGTACTATCTTACGACCAAGTCCGGCTAGCTGCGACAAAGCTGCTTCAAGTACTTTAAGTTTAGAGGCCACGACGACGTACCTCTTCCAAAATTTCAGCATAGTTGTCAGCGTTGTAAGACAGTTTTCCTAGTTCATCAAACGTATTTGGATCAAAGTCTGTCGGCATGCCAGCAAAATCTCTCCAGTTTCCCCAAATACCAGCTTGAGCTTCGTTTGGCAAAACGCCTAATTTTTCTGCAACATTTTTTCCAGAACGTACATAAAGATCATACCTTTCTGGCGTATGAGGATCAAACTGACCTCCGTACGGGGCTATGTTGTATGTGTTCATTAAACCTTGAGCTGCTTGAGAATTTCTAGTATCAGCTGTGTAGTAGTTAGGATCAGATGGATCAAGTGAGTTCATTTTAAAGTTGAATCTTTTACCTCGTCCTAATGCTTTCTCAAAAGCAGCTGGGTCGTCAAGCTCTCCAGCTGCTGCTTGCAAAGAAAGTTTAAAGTCTGTTGCATTGGTTATGTTAGAAGTTCCTTTGTCTAAATCTTCAAGTATTGTTTCTGGTTTTAATAAAATGTCAGTTGTTTTACGGGCGTTTGCGCCAGGGTCTGCCTGAGCAGACGTGATACCCCATATTTTTGCAAGTCTTTCTTTAGGAATGCCAGTCTGCGCTGACAGTTTATCAAAGATCTCACTAACTCTTTTATAAAACGTAGAGTAGTCTGCAGCAGAGCTTGGATTTAAATTCCAAGCAGCCATAAGGTTCTTCTCTTCTGCTTTTGTAAATTCTGGAGTGTATTCAGGATAGACTGTTGACTTTGTAACTTTACGTACAATCCCCGGTTTATTGTAATTCTGACCAGCAATAAAATCAAAATTCAAGCTTTTCATTCTATTAGAGTAAGGATTTGTGTCGTCAAAGATTAACGGAAGCTTTGCAGATGTTTCTTTTTGTGCTTCAAATAACGCGTTTGTTGATGTCTTAATTAACTTTCGTTGCTCTGGTCTCAATGTTTTGAGGTGATCATCCCACAAACCAACAGTCTCTCCAGCTAATCTCCTCATGGCTGTTTTTTCTGTACCGTTAAAATTACCAGTAAAAGAACCTTTAGAAACTGCTTTTCTAAACAAGTTATAAATATCGTCGTCTGGAAACAACCCAATCATTCTTGCCATCGTTGCGCGAAGGTTGGCCCCTCCACCACTTTCTACAATGTTGTCTAGTCCAGAAAGTATTTCCATTACTTTTTTAGACATGTTACGACCCCATCCGTTTAAGGGCAGCAAGCATTGTACTTATCTTGCCTTTTTTCTTATGCTTTCCTTCAGAGTGACTAAGAACCTGGCTTGCATCGGAGTGCTTCGCACCAGAATGCACCTGCCCATCCATCTTGTGGATAGGTCCCTTGTATAGTTTGCCGCTTGGCAAGTAGTGTTTTGAATTCTTAGCCATAAGTTTCTCCTACGCTAGGCCGGTATTGGGGATTACCATTTAACCTTGTTAGCCCAGTAGGCTGCCGACATGGGACCTTTAGCAATGTTGCTAGCATGACGCGCTTTAAAAGACGCACGCCGCTTACGATCAGCCGGACCCTCTCCAGCTCTCTTCGGGCTGCCGGATACACCTTGCTGCCCGAACCGGATAGTTTTTGTCTGGTCGCCAGACTTAGCCACAACCACGTGTGACTTGGTCGGGTGACCCGGTGTGCGCTTAGGCTTGTTGAAACCAGAGACACCAGCCATCCGGAGAAGGGCTTGCTTACGAGCAGGAGTCATTGTCCCATCAGCCTTAATGCTTTAAGCAACTGCATAGGGTCAGTGCCTTCTCCTACTAAATCAAGATATACTTGTTGCATAGTTGGTGGTAGCATAGAAACGCGTCGCGCTATTTCGATATCCTTAGGTCCTTGTACTAGACCACGCTCACCAAGGCTGCGTGCGATGTTGGTAAAACCTTCAGGCGCATTAGGTAACGTCATATCAAAGCGTCTTCCAACAGCCATCGGCCTAGTAAGGTTACGGTAATCTTCTGGTGTTATAAGATCAGATACTACTTCAGCTCTTGCAGACATATTAGCAGGCAACACTGCCCAAAGTTTATCACTCTTAACTTTAGGATCATACCCTTCTGGTAAATATTTTGTAGCGTCTATTGCGTTACTTTGTTCTAGTCGTCGCCCTGCTTTGTATGCAACTTGTTCTGCGGGAAATATTCTTATTCCTGGATACGCTTCAGTACTTAGTCTAGCAGCATCTCTGCTTGTATTATTAAGCATGCTAAGCAAACCCTTAACACGCGCAGCATTAGGACCAAACTCTGCTATCTCGTCAGCTGTAGCAGGGATAATCTTTTTACCCCAGTTAATAAGATGCAACGCACCTTTAGCAGCAGCAGAACCAGCAGCCATGGCGTTAGCCCTTCATCAAAGCAGGCCAGGTCTCAGCTGGTCCCACAACGCCATCGACCTTCAACTTGCGTACGTCTTGGAAATAACGCACAGCAGCCTGTGTCTTAGCACCAAACTTACCATCAACCGGACCAGGCTCAAAGCCATGGTGAATAAGACGAGACTGCAAAGTCTTCACACACTCACCAGAAGAACCCTTCTTCAACGTACTCTTAGCACAGTCATGCGGAGGAGCAGGGGCAGGCGGCACCGGGGCAACAGGAACAGACGGGACGATCGGAGGAACCGGGGCGCCAGTCAGTGCTGCAACCTCAGCCTTAACCATCTCAAGAAACGTAAGCCAAGGAAAGTTCGGACCCGGATCCCAATGGCCACCCTTAATTTCGTATGCAACCGTGTGGTCGATGTGACCACAGATACCAGAACGTCCGGCCTTCAGCTCGGCCGGTGACAGTTTAACTACAGGAATCTTCCAAAGAACAGCAGCCTTAGCTACGCGCTTGGCTACCAGTTTAAGCATGGCTGTAGAGAACTCGTCTGCCCAGTCTGCTTTGCTCTGTGACGCGCGCCCTGCTAGCTCCCATGAATAAGAGTAGTCATTGATCGAACCTGTAGTCCAGGCCGTATCAAATGGACGCACGCCGGCTACAACACTGTTATTGTCAGCAGCCTCATGGCAAGACACCTTGTCTTCACGGCGAGCACAGTAAGACTGGATGCTCTCCGCCATGTTCCCGTTCTCCGGGGTCTCCGCAGTATGGATAACCAGAACGCGGACCTTAGCCCGGCGTCCCTTGCGGTAGTTCTTTGCCTCAACAAACGGTAGTCCGTCTTGTAGGTTTTGTTCTGTGAGCTTTGCCATGATTATCCTACGTTTAAAATACGTACGTCACACACGTCAGCGTCTGCCTGGAACCAGATGTCTCCCGGTCCTTCAACCAGTGTGGTAGGAAACTCATACACAGCCAGTGGTGCCATTTCAATACCAGTAGTGACAACATTGTTACCATTGGTGTTAAAGTACAGCGTACCAGGTCCAAGGTTCTGGACAATAGGACGTGAAGTTTTAGATAGTGTGGGCTTTACGGCACCTGCCGCTGGTGAAATGATCATGATATCCTCCTAAGATAAGCCGAACATGGGGAACCTGGTATATGGAAAGAGCCGGGGTTTCCCCCGGCCCTCCCTTATTGCTTTTTTGTTTTGGCTGATTAGCCGATTACAACAACCTTGAGGGCGTTGTTTGCTGGTGCTGTACCATTGACTTCAACTGTGACAGTGTTGTCTGTGCTGTGTGTAACAGCTGCAACAACTACTGCGTTAGAGGAAGCGTCACGTACTGAGACCACTACGTCGGACGTGCCGAGGTTGTGAGTTACAGTGAATGATGTGGCTGAACCGTTACCAACAGCAACCGCATACTTGCGGGTGAAGTTAGCTTCGATTGTGTCAAGGCGTGCATCAAGTGCAGCGTCACCAGAAACACGAGCGTTATTTACGCTAGTGATGGTAGCTGAAATTGAAGCGGCACCTGCAGCAGTAGCTGCGTTACGTGCATTAGTTTCAACAGCAATTGCTGCAGCTACCTGTGCGTCAGTCGCGTAGGTTGCATCAAGAGCAGCAAGCGCGCCCTCAACTGTGTCCAAGCGTCCGTCGAGGGAACCTTCAGCTGCAGTTGCGCGAGCAATTTCGCTTGACAAGTCAGCAACAACATCAGAGATGTCGCTAGCAAGACCAGAGTCAGCAGCTGTACGAGCAGTTGTTTCATCTGAAAGGTCAGAAGCTACTGCATCAACGTCTGATTGAACACCAGAAACGGCAGCTTGACGAGCTGATGTCTCTGTAGAAACAGCTGAAGCTACTTGAGCGTCAGTTGCGTATGTTGCATCAAGGTTGGAGATTTGACCTTCAACAGTCGTCAAGCGACTGCCAAGGGCTGTGTCAGCAGCAATACGTGCGTTTGCTTCGTTGGTAATAGCAGTTGAAACTGCAGCTCCACCGGAAGTTTGAGCAGCAAGACGAGCTGCAGTTTCAACAGCAACAGCTGAAGCTACTTGAGCATCAGTTGCGTATGTTGCATCAAGAGCAGCGATCGTGCTGTTGATTGTTGAGATGTCGCTGGTAAGACCAGAAACAGCGGATTGACGAGCTGAAGTCTCAGCAGCCAAGTCAGCAACAACATCAGAGATGTCGCTAGCAAGGCCAGCCTCAACACCAGTTGCACGCGAAACCTCAGAAGAGAGATCAGCGACAACGTCAGCGATGTCGGATGCAAGTGCGTCAGTTACAGTTGTAGGAACGACAACTTTAACGCTGCCTGCCTCATTGATGTACTTGACTTCTTTGCTGGATGAATCGAACCAGATTGCACCAGGCGTTGTGCCTGCTACTGTACCAAGAACTGCGTTCTTGATCTGATTACCATTGAGGTCGAAATCGACCAGGAACTTTTGTAGTGCCATGTGGGTATTACTCCTTAATAGGGTTTGTTTGTAGAAGACCTTCTGGTACTCCCACTATAAGCAGGGTGTGGGGACATGCCTAACTTAGGTAGGCAACACCCGTGATAGAACTAGAGAACGTGACATTAACAGTGTTCTCATCTACATAAGACAACGCACCAATGACGTCGTACTCATACTCGTCCTGTACCGTAACGTTCGGGAAGAAACCAAGGTTGTGTGAAATCTGCCACACAGCAGATGCCTCGATCTGTGTATGAACATACGCACCGTTGCCCGACACACCGGCAGGACCTTGTGGTCCGACCAGGCTTTCAAGCCACGCCGACTCTGGACCAACAAACCCACTAGCAAGAGCAACCTGATAAGCTGAATCACCAGGAGTACCACGTGACTCTTGGTTAATGTACCAAGACGTATAAGAACCAGAGCCAGTAGTCTGATACACATCAACAGACATTGCACCAGTCTCAATATCATAATCAGCAACATAGCCAAGCATAAACTTATCAACACTGTTAGCAATGATCACATGCTGACCAGGACCATAAGCCAACCCAACCTCTACGTTAAGAGAAGTACTACCGGAAGAGATAGCCAGCGGAGTCACAGAGGATGTAACAAAGTGATCTCCACGCTGGCCTGTCTCTCCGCGCTCCCCGCGCTCTCCACGAGGGCCAGTAGCACCACTCGCTCCAGTTAAACCTTGGGCTCCTGTAGCACCAGTTTCGCCACGAGCTCCTGTCAAACCAGTCAAACCACGAGGGCCTTCTGAACCAGTGTCTCCCTTAAGGCCACGCAAACCAGGCACGCCGGCTTCTCCACGGGCACCTATCGCACCGGCTGGCCCGGCAACACCCTGCAGCCCTTGAGGCCCAGTAATCCCACGTTCTCCTTGGACACCACGAGGACCGGCAACACCGGCAGGACCGGCTGGACCGGCTGGTCCGACACCACCGACAAGTGACTGCAACCATTGTTGTTCTGTTCCCAGAAAGCCGTTAGCTACCGCGATCATGTACGCGCTGGCACCATCTGCAGGAAATGAACTTATTGAAAACTCTGACGCGGCTAGTGGCCCTATTGCATAACTAAACATCTGACATCCTCCAGTATTAGCCGGAGGCGGGGAGGTTTTAGAAACCTAGCAGATTTTGTGGATAGGTTTAGCCTACGTTTACGATACGTACGTCACAGTTATCGGAAACTGCAACAAACCAAATCTCGCCGGCGCCTTCTACCAAAGACGTAGGCAGCTCATANACTGCCCCGGTTGGGAGTTTAATGCCGTTGCTGGCTACGTTGGCAGGGGAAGTACTGAAGAACAGGTTGCCTGGTCCCAGGTTTTGGAAGAGCGGGCGCGCTGTGCGGCTGAGTGGTGCTTTGACTGCTGCTTGTCCTGCTACAATAATCATGATATCTCCTATGGCTCGAGGGCGTTTATACGGGATGCCAGCTCTGTGAGAGCGGCATAGATGGTGTCTGGGAATGCGTTCCAGTTGGTAGATTGACCAGTCCAAAGAGCTGATGAAGAGTCATGAACAAATTTAACCATTGTTGAGTTTGCTGTGTAATCTATGGTTCCACTGTTTGTTATTGTAACAGTAGAAGCTGAGCGTACTGTGGAAGGTGATACCCACAAAGTGGCGTTAGCACCATTAACGGTTACGTTAGAAGTTATAACTGAAGATCGCATATCAACAACTACTGCCTGGTTAGCAGTGACGTTGACGCTAAGAGTAGAACGAAGTGAGTTGCCTGTAAAGAACAAATTGTACGATGCTGACAAGTTGGTGCTGTTAGGCTCGTTGATAGCTACAGTACTTAAGAAGTCGCTGTCTTTAGCACCGGCACCAGGACCCTTGAAGATGATAGCACTAGTAAAAGCTGATTCGTTAAACTGGCAAACGTTAGCAGAAGTAGAAGCATTGTATGTGAAGGCACCAGCCCAGGTTGTACGCAACAAAGAAAAACGACCGTACAAAGAACCAGTAGCAAAAAAGTCAAATGTTGTACCACTTGCAGCTGAGATAACAAGGTCAATAGCCCCGCCAACTGGAGGAACACCAGCTGATCCGGAGTTCCACCCGGAGTTCAAGGTAACCGCACCGGTGATAGATAGTGTGGTAAGCTGGCCGCCAAGGCCACGAATAAATACGTTAGCAGGCCAGGAAGCTAGGGTGGTGCTTGTGTATGTACCACGGCCAAGGTTATAGATCTTAGTGCCTGTGACAGCCGAGGTTGCAGTAAGTGCGGCCTCTAATGTTTGATATGGGCGGGCCTCTGTGCCAAGTCCTGTTGTGTTGTTTCCGGTTGTTCCGTCAATGTAGTAGTTTTGGCTTATGCCGTTAAACGAGTTGTGTATGGTGCCAGGAAACGGTACAGCTGTAGATGGTAGTGTCTGTAGATACGAGTACCATGTTACTAAACCGTTTATGTACAACGCGCCAGCACCAGTGTGACTAATAGGAGACGCTTGTGCAGTGCTCTCAAGGTAACTTACACCAACAGATACAAGACCCGTACCGTTGTGTGTTAGAGGGTAGGACGTACCGCCACGTACAATTCCGTTTGTTAGGTAAAGGTTGCCGCCACCATTGACTGTGATTTTGCCACCGGTCTCTACGTTTTTAAGAACAGCATCGCCGCTTGTTGCGTTGTAAGCTATTGCTGTATCCGTAGCTGCAAGAGCCTGCACTATTAAGTTGTCAATAGTAGGTTTGGCTATTTGCAGGTTGGCAACTACAGTTGTACCGGTAGCTGCAACAATTTTAACCTCAGACATTGAAAGCTCAGAGGAGGCGTGGCTGTTTGTTGCGTTTAAGGCAGACACTCCGCTTGCTCCGCCGGTCATTGTCATGTTGCTTAAATCAACTTTTACAGCAGTAGTACCCAATATTTCAACTGCTGCTGTTGTGCTTACAATGTCAATACCAGCCCATACAACGCGCCCTGCTGTTTGAGCTTCTGTTAGGTTAATAGTTAGTTTTCCATTAAGAGTTGTGTAGTTTGCATAGACGCCTGCTTTAGAAAGAGCTTGTATTAGCACGCCGCGATGTGCAATCGTGACGTTCTCTGTGTAGGCGCCGGGCTCTACAATGATAACCACCGGTGCGCTGTCTTGTGCGCCGTCAGATATAGCCTGATTGTACGCGCTCTGAATGCTAGAGAAATAAGGAGCCGCGCCTCCTACTTTAACTCTGTAAGTTTCTGTAACATCCGCACCATCTGCGCCATCAGCGCCATCCGCACCATCTGCGCCATCAGCGCCATCAGCNCCATCAGCNCCATCAGCNCCATCAGCACCATCAGCGCCATCAGCGCCCTTTGGTATAAAGATTTCCCACTGGCCATTAACAAGATAGTTAATTGGATCTCCTAGAGCACCACTTGCCAAGGCAAGATAAAGTTGGCCATCGGAACCACTTGCTACTGCTACGTTAGCTATGTAGCCATTCTCAGCTGAATAGTCTCCTACATAAATAACACCAAAGCCTACACCAGGATCTCCCTGAACACCCGGGTCACCTTGTACGCCTGGATCCCCTTGAGCACCAGGATCGCCTTGCGCGCCCTTGTCAGCAAGCAACGTCCAAAATCCTTCAGATGGTGTATCGCCAACGTTGCCACCATTAGCACCAACGCGATACCAAGTTTGTCCGTTGTATGTTGCTACGTCACCAACAGCGTAAGATGCCCCACCATTGTACGCACCAGTAAAGTTCCACAGTGCGTCAGCACCAGGAGCACCAGGGTCACCTTGAACTCCCGGGTCTCCCTGTGGGCCCTCGAGAGAAGCAAGCCATGCTACCTCTGTACCAACAAAACCATTAGCTACAGCTACTTCGTATGCACTAGAGCCAGCAGCACCGGGATCTCCTTGCACACCAGGATCACCCTGAACACCAGGGTCGCCCTGGATACCAGGATCTCCTTGGACGCCTGGGTCGCCTTGAACGCCAGGGTCACCCTGGATGCCCTTATCGGCAAGCAAAGTCCAGAAGGTGCCCTCAGCAGGAGTGTGACCTGCGGCACCGTAAATCAAACGATACCAAGTTTTACCGTCATAAGTGACAACGTCACCCGTAGTATAAATAACACCACCATCGTAAGCACCAGAGAAATTCCACAACGCATCATCGCCGTCTGCACCAGGAGCGCCCGGGTCTCCCTGAACTCCAGGATCGCCCTGTAAGCCCGGATCTCCCTGTACTCCAGGGTCTCCCTGCACACCAGGTGTTCCAACCAAGGAAGCAAGCCACGCCGCTTCGTCTCCGACGAAACCATTAGCAACAGCTACCTCAAAGGCTGAGTCTCCAGCTGCACCAGGGTCACCAGGGGTACCAGGGTCACCCTGAGCACCTGGCGTACCAGGATCTCCTTGGGCACCAGGGTCACCAGTAGCTCCAGGGGCGCCTACAAGAGAGTCTAGCCACTGTTGCTCGGTTCCTACGAACCCGTTAGCTACAGCTACCTCATACGCGGAAGCACCATCGGCTCCGTCTTGCCCGCCATTACCAGGGGTAAGGCCGTACTCGTACATTATTCGCCCTCGACCGGGGTTGCGTCCTTACGTGGGCGGCCACCGCGGCGGCGCTTTAGTTCTTCACGAAGGACTTCGTTCTCTGCGCGCAAGGCAATGACTTCAGCTTCAAGCTCAGCAATGCGTGAAGACTTGGCTGTGTCAGATGTTTTTAGTTCTGTGATTTGTGTTTGAAGGTTTGCGATTTCAGCTTGCAGTTTAGCTAGTTCTTCACCGCGAGCATCTAGGGATGCCTGCAGGATAGCTACAGCAATATCAACAGCAGCGTCGATCTTGTCGTTCAAGCCAAAGCTCTCATCAAAGAAAGCAGCCACGGCGCGGCGACCACGGGCAGAGCGAAGGAAGGTCAGCATAGCGCCAAGCATGACGCCGAAAGATCCTG
>JGI12421J11937_10000751_pt1 | contig 12900 bp, 13 predicted proteins | sample LakErihyJuly2011_2_FD_11937 | JGI IMG/M metagenome (IMG submission 11937)
CTTATTACATCAGCAAGCGAGAGCGCGGATTTGATTTATGTATTTATATGCTGGGTGCTGACCATCATGGCTATGTTGGTCGGATAAAGGCAATGGCAGCATGTGCCGGAGATAACCCAGAAGATGATGTTGAAATACTAATTGGTCAAATGGTAAAAATCATTGAAGGTGGCCAGGAATTAAAACTTTCTAAACGAGCTGGAATCATCATTACCTTGGAGGAGTTAGTAGAAAAAGTTGGCAAAGATGCAGCCCGATATACACTTATTCGATATCCAACTGATACACCAATGGTGATGGATGTTGATTTATTAAAGAAAAATACAAATGAAAATCCAGTTTATTATGTGCAGTATGCGCACGCTCGAATTTGTGCTGTTCTTCGTAATGCTAAAGATCTTGGAATAAAATTTGGTTTAGANGCTTATTCACCAGAATTNCTTGTGCATGAAAGAGAGCGAGAGNTAATTGGCTTAATTGCTCAGTATCCAAAAATTGTTGCATCTGCTGCTCTGATGCGCCAACCTCATAGAGTTGCAAGATATATTGAAGAGGTTGCTGGCCAGTTTCACCGTTTTTATAATGATTGCCGAGTACTGCCACTTGGTGAGGAAAAACCTAGCTCATTGAACTCAGCCCGTGCTGGACTTTCAATGGCAACTGCGCAAGTAATCAATAATGGTTTAGATTTACTAGGTGTTAGTGCCCCGGAGAAGATGTAATGACAAATAGTAAGTATCCGACTGCTTTGTTTTCTACAAATCTAAAGTTTGTGGATGAAAATCAATATGGTGGGCAGCTGTCGATAGCTGGTTGCTCGGCGATTAATCTAGTGAAAGAGTTTGGCTCCCCAATATTTGTTTTAGACCAAGATGACTTTTTTATGCGAACTAATGCTTGGCGCACTGCACTTGATACTTCATTTGGTTCAGGTCAGCTTTATTACGCAGCAAAATCCTTTATTTGTGTTGAAGTAGCAAGGTGGCTAAAACAATTAAAAGTGGGATTAGATGTTTGTAGTGGTGGTGAATTAGCAGTTGCGCTAGCTGCTGATTTTCCTGCCAGTGATATTGAGTTTCATGGCAATAATAAGTCAGCGGATGAAATAACCACTGCAATTAAATGTGCAGTAGGCACAATTGTGATTGATTCATTTGATGAACTAGAGCGAGTGGCCTTGATTGCAAAGAGTCTTGGCAAGATTCAAAAAGTTTATTTGAGATTGACTCCTGGGATTGACGCTCACACACATGAATTTATTTCAACCGCTCACGAGGATGTGAAGTTTGGTTTTTCGATTGCATCTGGGGCTGCTAGTGAGGCACTTGATAAGTGCATGTCCTACGCATCATTGAATTTAGCTGGTGTGCATTGTCATATAGGTTCACAAATATTTGAAGTAAGTGGTTTTGAGGCGGCAGCAGAGCGGCTAGTAGATGTGCTGGCAAAGTTTCGTGATAAATATGCAAAAGAGTTACCAGAGTTAAATATCGGTGGAGGCTATGGAATTGCCTACACAAAAGCCGAGCAAGCAATTTCACCGCAGGATGTAATGCCAGCAATTGCTAAGGTAATTAAAAGTGAATGTGCAAAACTAAATCTTTCTGTTCCTAAGATTTCAATTGAGCCAGGCAGAGCAATTGTCGGTCCAACAACTACGACAATATATTTAGTAGGAACTACAAAATTAGTCACCCTCGATGATGGATCAATTCGTAGATATGTATCAGTTGATGGTGGAATGAGTGAGAATATTCGCCCAGCACTTTATGGCGCCACCTACTCAGCTTTTTTGGCAAATCGCACTTCTACTGCAAAAAGCATTTCAACCAGAGTTGTTGGTAAGCATTGCGAAACTGGGGACATTTTGATTTCAGATATCGAATTGCCCAGTGATATAAAGATCGGTGATTTATTGGCGATACCGGCCACCGGGGCTTATGGTCGAAGTATGGCCAGCAATTACAATCACATTCCAAGGCCTTCAGTGATTGCTGTTATAAATGGCAGTGCTCGAGAGATTTTACGCAGAGAAACTGAGGCTGATTTGCTAAATCTTGATGTAATTCAAGCGCCACGGCAGATGTCATAAGTTTGAGATACTTCTCCAGTGAAAACTCTTAAAGTAGGAATGCTAGGTGCTGGCACAGTCGGTTCTCAGATTGCCCGCCTATTAGTTGATAACAAAGCAGATTTAGCATCTCGCGCTGGTGCAGAGCTGGAATTAGTTAAGGTAGCAGTCAAAAATATCAAACCAAACGAGTGGGCATTGCAAGCAGTTTATTAACTGATGATGCAGCCTCTGTTGTTAATGATCCAAACATAGATTTAATTATTGAGGTAATGGGTGGAATCTCACCCGCTAAAGAATTAATCCTTGCAGCTTTAAAGAACGGTAAATCAGTTGTAACTGCCAATAAAGCATTATTAGCTAAAGATGGCGCAACATTGTATGAAGCAGCAGCTAAGGCAAATGTTGATTTGTATTATGAAGCAGCAGTTGCCGGCGCAATTCCAATTTTACGGCCACTACGCGAATCTTTAGTGGGTGATCATGTGGTGCGAATTATGGGAATTGTAAATGGCACGACAAATTATATTTTGACCAAAATGGATGAAGAGGGAACNGCATTNAAGGATGCTTTAAAACAAGCACAAGAGCTTGGATTTGCAGAGGCAGACCCAACTGCTGATGTCGAAGGAATTGATGCTGCTGATAAAGCTGCAATTTTAGCTGGACTGGCATTTCACTCCCGGGTCACAGACAAAGATGTATATCGCGAGGGAATAAGCAAAATTACTGCCGCAGATGTGAAGGTTGCTAAAACCATGGAGATGGTAATTAAATTGCTAGCAATAACAGAATTAACTGCCGAAGGTGAAATTTCAGTGCGAGTGCATCCTGCGTTGATATCACGCAATCATCCACTTGCTGCAGTCCGCGAATCATTCAACGCGGTATTCGTAGAGGCCAAATCTGCTGGCCAGATGATGTTTTATGGCAGAGGCGCCGGCGGTGAGCCAACTGCTAGTGCGGTTCTGGGAGATTTAGTAGCAGTTGCTCGTCATAAAGTTTCTGGTGGTGTTGGACCAAAAGAGAGTGATTACGCCTCACTTAAAATTGCACCAATCGGAGAGATCAAAACTAGATATTTGATTAGGCTAAATGTGGCGGATAAACCTGGTGTTTTAGAGTCAGTCGCACATGTCTTTGCATCCCACAGTGTTTCTATTCAAACAGTTAGGCAAAGTGGAGCAGGGGATAAGGCAGAGCTAATTGTTATGACTCACCACTCCTCTGAATCAGCACTATCTGCCACAGTAAAAGATTTATCAAAGCTCTCAGCGGTGAGTGATGTGGCAAGTGTGTTACGCGTAGAAGGTGTTATTTAATGGCGTTGTTTGGGAAAAAAGGTGCCCACCAGTGGCGTGGAGTAATTAATGAGTACCGAAAATGGTTACCCGTAACTGATCAAACTCCAGTAATTACTTTAGGCGTGAGGGTGGCACACCACTTGTTTATGCATGTGTTTTATCTGAAATGTTAGGAAATGAAATATGGTTGAAGGTAGAAGGAAATAATCCAACTGGATCCTTTAAGGATCGTGGTATGACTATGGCAATCTCAAAAGCAGCTGAAGCAGGTGCCAAAACAGTTATCTGTGCATCAACTGGTAATACCAGTGCTAGTGCTGCTGCTTATGCAAGTAAAGCTGGAATGAAACCAGTTGTACTTGTGCCAGCAGGAAAAATTGCAATGGGTAAATTGGCACAAGCAATTGCCCATGGTGCAGTGCTGGTGCAGGTAAAAGGTAATTTTGATAGTTGTTTGACCTTGGCTAGACAGTTATCTGAAAATTATCCAGTCGCGCTCGTAAATTCAGTTAACCCTTATCGAATTGAGGGACAAAAGACAGCAGCATTTGAAGTTGTAGATATGTTAGGAGCACCACCAGATATTCATTGCTTACCAGTGGGAAATGCTGGAAATATCACCGCTTACTGGCAGGGGTATCAAGAGTATAAAAAGGCAGGGATGTCTAAAAGTTTGCCAATGATGTGGGGCTTTCAAGCAGCAGGTGCTGCTCCTATAGTTAAGAACAAGATCATTAAAAATCCTGAAACTATTGCAACTGCAATTCGAATTGGAAATCCAGCCTCCTGGGACCAAGCAGTAGCAGCAATGATTGGATCAAAAGGCTTAATTGATTNAGTTACTGATAAAGAAATTTTGAGCGCTTACCGTTTAGTTGCAGCAAAAGAGGGTGTATTTGTTGAGCCATCTAGCGCAGCGGGTATTGCTGGACTAATCAAGATGAAAGCTGCGAAAAAGCTACCTAAGGGTAAAACTATTGTGGTAACTGTGACTGGAAATGGATTAAAAGATGTGCAGTGGGTGTTAAATAGATCAAGTAAACCAATTATTATTCCAGCAGATTTAAAGCGAGCAGCAAAGGCTATAGGTCTTAAGTAATGGCATCAAAACGAAGTAATTCAGGTCTAACTTTTAAAGCCACCCTGGCACAAATTAGTGTGCCAGCAAGTAGTGCCAATATTGGTCCAGGATTTGATTGTTTTGGAATTGCCCTNGAGCTTCGAGATNGGTACGCAGCCCAAGTATTAGATGATGAAACATTTGATGTTGATGTGACTGGTGAGGGAGCTGATGAGGTTAAGAAAGATGCAAAAAATTTAGTAATTAAATCTATGCTGCGCGGCTTTGAACATATGGGTGCTAAGCCCAGAGGCATCGCCTTAAGAGCGTTAAATGTAATTCCACATGGCAGAGGGCTTGGTTCATCTGCCAGTGCCATAGTAGGTGGGCTCGCTCTTGCCCGTTCGCTAGTTTTAACAGGTGAGCAATACATGAGTGATGAGGAGTTAATTACCTTAGCAACTGAGTTAGAGGGACATCCAGATAATGTGGCTGCAGCATTTTATGGCGGCGCCACACTTGCTTGGTCAGAGTCTAAAACTTCATCAGTTGGGGAAACAAAAAATATTGGCAGGGCAGTCAGTTTAAGAGTTGATGATCGAATCAAAGCGTTGCTGCTTGTACCGAATAATCAATTAGCAACTGCAAAGGCTCGAAAGCTATTACCAGAAATCATTCCACACCAAGATGCCGTCCTAAATTCATCCCGCACCGCGCTGCTTGTGCACGCACTTGCTGAGCGACCAGATTTATTATTTATCGCAACCGAAGATTTATTGCATCAGAAGTATCGCGCACAAGCGATGCCAAAGACGATTGCATTGGTAGAAAAGTTAAGGGGAGCTGGTTTAGCTGCAGTTGTCTCTGGTGCAGGCCCTTCCGTTATGGTGCTTTATTCAGGGGCTGAGGATGAGATTGATCAATTGGAATCTGTAGCCCCGGGATTCACCGCAATGAAGTTGGCTATTGCAAAAACAGGGGCGCAATAGCGGATTTTTCACATCTCCCGTTGATGTGCTATCTTTATCCCTGTCGGAAAGTGCGACAGTCAAAGTAACCAAAAATCCCTAAAAATAAAACGACTTTTTGCGGGATCACCCTTATACGGGTAATAAAAATACAAAGAAAGAATGGCAATAAATAGATGGTAGAAAAAAAATCAACCAATCGCACAGACGCGGTTGAGTTAGTGGATATGGCAGTTGGGGATCTAAAAAAGACCGCCGCCGCATTAGGTATTGAAAATGCCACCACACTTAAAAAAGCAGAGTTAGTCCAATCTATTGGCGATCTGCAGGCCGCGAATCGCGAAGCCGCTAAAAATGAACGAGAGGCTCGTCGTATGGAACGACAGAACAATCGAAATAACAGAAACAATAATGCTGACAGCGCAGAAGATAATGCTGGCGTTGATAACGCACCAAATAATTCAAGTGATAACTCAGCAAGTGGATACAGTAATTCAGATCGTGGTGATAACAATCGCCGCTTCGGAAATCGTGACAATAACCGCAGGGATCGTGGTCGGGATAGAAACCGTGATCGCAATCGTGACCGTGGTCATCGCGAAGAGCGCGAGATCGTAATTGGTCCAGATGATGTTCTGCTTCCAGTTGGCGGTTTGCTAGATATTTTAGATAGCTTTGCATTTATCAGAACTGGTGGATATTTACCTACCCCAAATGATGTTTACGTTTCACTGCAACAAGTAAGAAAATATAGTTTGCGTAAAGGTGATGTAATCACTGGATCTGTGCGTGAACCTCGTGAGGGTGAGCAGCGTGCAAAATTTAATGCCCTCGTCAGAGTTGAAACTATTAATGGCACAGAGCCAGAAAATACCAAAGAGCGCGTGGAATTCTCTAAGTTAGTACCGCTATATCCACAAGAGCGACTACGCCTTGAAACTGAGCCAAATGTTTTGACCACCAGAATTATTGATTTAATTTCACCAATTGGTAAGGGACAACGTGGATTAATTGTTTCCCCACCTAAAGCTGGTAAAACTATGGTGTTACAAGCAATTGCAAATGCAATCACGACCAATAACCCAGAGTGTCACTTAATGGTGGTTCTAGTTGATGAACGTCCTGAAGAGGTTACTGATATGCAACGATCGGTAAAGGGTGAGGTAATTGCTTCTACCTTTGATCGACCAGCTGATGATCACACCACAGTTGCAGAGCTTGCAATAGAGCGCGCAAAAAGATTAGTTGAGTTAGGTCATGACGTAGTTGTATTACTTGATTCAATTACTCGTCTTGGTCGTGCTTACAACATCGCTGCCCCAGCTTCGGGTCGAATTCTCTCTGGCGGCGTTGATTCAGCAGCTCTTTATCCACCAAAGAAATTCTTTGGTGCAGCTCGAAATATTGAAAACGGTGGTTCACTAACTATTTTGGCTACCGCATTAATTGATACTGGATCAAAAATGGATGAGGTTATTTTTGAAGAGTTCAAAGGCACTGGAAATATGGAGCTTATCCTCAACCGTAAGTTTGCAGATAAGCGTATTTTCCCAGCAGTTGATGTGGTTGCATCTGGTACCCGTAAAGAAGAGATTCTGATGGGAACTGAGGAGTTAGGCATTGTTTGGCGTTTGCGCAGAGTGCTACATGCACTTGAGCCGCAGCAAGCACTTGAATTGTTGCTAGAGAAGATGAAGGGAACTAAATCTAATGTTGAGTTCCTACTGCAAATTCAAAAGACAACAACTGGTGGCGATACGCCAGGAGCTAACGGCTCGGCTGCTCGCGAGAGTGCTGACGCTTAATTAACGCTTAAATTTTGACCCAGTCAAATCAAAGGTTATTCTTATCCCCTCTAGTACTTCACTAGTCCTACTGGTTCACAAGTTCTCTCATCAGAGTGAATTTGATCCAGTAAAAATCAAGGAGAAATATGAAGAAAGAGATTCATCCAGAGTATGGTCCGGTTGCATTTAGAGATTACAGCACCGGCGACATTTTTTTAACTAAATCAACTTTAGTTAATAAGCCAGGTTTAAAAACTGTTGAAATTCAAGGACAGACTGTGCCAGTTATTGAGGTTGAAGTAAGTAGCTATAGCCATCCCTTCTACACCGGTACTCAAAGAATTCTTGATACTGGCGGGCGAATTGCCAAGTTCCAGGAGCGAGCAGCAAAGGCGAATAAGTCCAACCCTAAGTAGTTTTACTTTAGAGAGTACATCGACATCGAAAGATGTGATGTGCTCTCTTTTTTTATTAGAACAAAGAAAATATTAATGAAAGGAGGATGCAATGGAACGGTTTGCAAAAGTTAATGAACTATTAGCTGAGTATGAATCTTTAGAGGCGCAAATGGCAGACCCTGCAATTCACGCTGATCAAAATAAGGCTAGATCTCTGGGTAAACGCTACGCTCAACTTGGTCCAGTGATTGCCGGCTATCGGGCATACAAACTTGCCGAAGATGATTTGAATGCTGGTAAAGAGCTGGCAGAAGTCGACTCTGCTTTTGCATCTGAACTTGCTGGCCTAGAAAGCACTAAGGATGCCGCTGCTGCAACTTTAGAGGAGCTGCTATTACCTCGAGATGCTAATGATGATCGTGATGTGATTATGGAGATCAAAGCTGGCGCCGGCGGTGATGAGTCTGCGATTTTTGCTGGTGATTTATTTCGAATGTATTCACGCTTTGCTGAAAAGCAGGGTTGGAAGGTAGAGGTTATCGATACCACTCCAAGTGATATGGGTGGCTATAAAGATATGTCTATTGCGATTAAATCTAAAGGAGTTGCTAAGCCTGGACAGACTCCATACGCAAAATTAAAGTTTGAAGGTGGTGTACATCGAGTACAACGAGTGCCAGAGACAGAATCACAGGGAAGAATCCACACCTCAGCAGCTGGAGTTTTAATACTTCCAGAGGCTGAAGAGATTGATGTGGATATTAATACGAATGATTTACGAATTGATGTTTATCGCTCATCTGGTCCAGGGGGTCAAAGCGTTAACACCACAGACTCTGCGGTGAGAATTACCCATATTCCAACTGGAATCGTAGTTTCCTGCCAAAACGAAAAAAGCCAACTACAAAATAAGGAATCAGCCCTTCGTATTTTAAGAGCACGTATGCTGGCAGCAGCCCAGGAAGAGGCAGATCGAATTGCATCGGTAGAACGTAAGAATCAAGTGAGAACTGTTGATCGAAGTGAACGAATTAGAACCTATAACTTTCCTGAGAACCGTCTAAGTGATCACAGAGTGAATTACAAGGCAAATAATTTAAATTCAGTCATGGATGGAGATTTGGAAGCGGTAATTCAATCATTAATTGACGCAGATAGAACTGCAAGATTATCAGCAGGTAACTCTTGAAAGAGCTCCTAAGAGCGGCATTTTCACAATTTGAAAAGAATCAAATTCGCACTAGTAGATGCTGAGTTATTGCTAGCACACTTACTTGGGGTTTCTAGAAAACAAATTCATAGTCAACTTATAGAGCTGCCTGAGGATGAGCGAGAAAAAATATCTGCAGAATACAATGAATTAATTCAACAGCGCTTGTTAGGCAGACCTGTTCAATACATAACTGCAAGCGCCCCATTTAGATACTTAGATTTAGCGGTAGGTGAGGGAGTTTTAATTCCAAGACCCGAAACTGAACTAATTGTTGATCGGGTAATTGGTGTTCTCAATTCATCAAGTGATAAGGATCTGCCAAAGAGTGTGATCGATTTAGGTGCTGGAAGTGGTGCGATAAGTATTGCGATTGCATCCGAGGCCTTATTGAAAGGCTTAAAAGTTACAGTGGTTGCAGTAGAAAAATCACCAGAAGCTGCACTCTGGTTAAATAAAAATATAGCAAAATATGATTTACCAATCAGGGTGGTAATTGATGATGTCACCACTGCACTCCCTGAGGTAAAAGCTGATTTAGTTGTTGCTAATCCACCATACATACCTGATCATGAAAAGTTGCCGCTGGAGGTGGAGAGATATGAACCAGCGATTGCTTTGCGTGGTGGTCCAGTAGATGGAATGCAGATTCCACAGCAATTTATCCAAGCAGCGCAGCGATTATTAAAATCTGGTGGCTTTTTCATAATTGAACATCATGAAAAGCAGGGTGAACTAATTAGAAAAATCTTGGCTCAAGATTTCTTACCTGCTCAAACTCACGCTGACCTCAATGGTCGCGATAGATTTACCAGCGCAATCAGGCGATAGGAACGAAATGGCTGAGCGGTTTAACTTAAAAAATCCAAGTGATGTTGAATTTAATGATGCAGTTGAGGCCGCCCTTCGTTACCTAAGAGCTGGTGAAGTCATAGTTGCAGCTGCTGAACATGGTTATGTCTATCTTGCAAATGCCTTTGATAAAGAGGCAGTTACTGCTATTCACATTTTAAGAGGAAATCCCGGTGGTGTGGCTCTGCAAGTTTTTATTGCAGAAAGCAAAGTTGCGTTGGGAATTACTCCCACATTAACTATTCAACAACAGGAGATATTAGATAAATTTTGGCCAGGATTGCTTTCAGTTACGGTCAGAGCACAACCTGGCTTAACTTGGAATCTAGGGGATGAAAGACGATTAGGAAAAGTAAATATCCGTGTCCCCAATCGAAAATTTATAAATGCTATTTTGCAGCAGTCAGGACCACTTGCAATCTCATCCGCTGCATTAATTGGTTCTGAAACAATTTTAGATTTAGCTAATCTGCCAGTTTATGAAAGTGATATCAGCGCAGTGTTTAATGAGGGTGCATTAAACAAAGGCGAACTATCTACCTGGCTAGAGTTTTCTGAGAAAGAGATCACACTTAAGCGAATAGGTGCGATAGGTATTGAGCAATTACTGCCACTGATTCCAACAATTTCTACCCCAAACCTTTAGGCTTAGCGTATGTCCCGCTTTGAAAAATACTATGGTCCAGATTTCAATTCATTAGAAAAACAGGATCCTGAGATCGCCGCAGTTGTAATTTCAGAGCTTGTGCGTCAACGCCAAGATGTGCAGTTAATTGCTAGTGAAAACTTCACTTCATCAGCAGTACTTGCGGCCATGGGCTCAACACTTTCAAATAAATATGCTGAAGGATATCCAGGCAAGCGATATTACGGTGGCTGTGAAGAGGTGGATAAGGTTGAAGCAATTGGAATTGATCGTGCAAAAAAACTGTTTGGCGCAGAGCATGCAAATCTACAACCCCATTCAGGAGCAAGTGCCAATGTCGCTGTTTATCTAGCATTCACTAAGCCAGGTGACACAGTTTTGGCAATGTCGTTGCCACATGGTGGTCACTTAACCCATGGTTCAAAGGTTAATTTTTCTGGTAAGTGGTTCAATGTTGTTTCATATGGTGTGCGCCAAGATAATGAATTAATTGATTACGATCAGTTACGAGATCTTGCGCTGGAACACAAACCAAAAATGATTTGTTCAGGTGCTACCGCTTATCCCAGTTTGGTTGATTTTGAAAAAGTTCGACAGATTTGTGATGAAGTTGGTGCAATTATGTGGGTGGATGCTGCTCACTTTATTGGCTTAGTTGCCGGTAAAGCGATTCCATCGCCTGTGCCATATGCAGATGTGGTCTCATTTACAACCCACAAGGTACTTCGCGGTCCAAGGGGTGGCATGATTTTGTCGAAAGAAAAGCATGCAGCTGCCATCGATAAAGCAATATTTCCGGGCACGCAGGGTGGTCCAATTATGAGCGCAGTTGCTGGCAAGGCAATTGTTTTAAAAGAGTGCGCAACAGCTGAATATCAAAGTTACGCTAAAAAAGTTATTGAAAATTGCCAAGAGCTTGCAAAGAGTTTAGAAAATGAGGGAATGCGTGCGGTCTCAGGTGGCACTCAAACTCATCTTGCTTTAATTGATATTCGTTCTACAGGTGTAACTGGAAAGGTTGCCGATGAAAGATGTGGGCTCTCCGGTATCACCCTTAATAAAAATGCCATTCCATATGATCCGCAAACCCCAGCAGTTACCAGCGGCATAAGAGTTGGAACAGCTGCAACTACAACTCAAGGTATGGGCAAAAACGAAATGAAACAAATAGCATCATTTATTGCACGAGCTATAAAAGAGGGTGAGAATGAAGGCAAAGCTAAGGCAATTAGAGCCGAAGTTCACCAATTAACTAATCAATTCCCGGTCTATCCTGAACCAAAAAATTAATCACCCAAAGCAATGCGTGAGTATTTAGTAACCATATTACTTGCAGCACTAATCACCTATTTAATTACCCCGATCGTAAGAGATCTTGCGGTTAAGGCTGGCGCTGTAACTGCAATTCGTGCCCGAGATATACACCTTCAACCCACTCCCCGCTGGGGAGGATTGGCAATGTGGTTAGCAATGGCGCTTACCTTAGCAATTGTTAATTATCTACCATTAATCCACAAGTCTTTTGGCAGTGATGCCACTGGTATTTTTTTAAGTGGTACTTTTATTTTATTGCTTGGCATGATTGATGATCGGTTTGATTTAGATCCAATCACAAAATTTGCCGGTCAAGCACTGGCCGCTGGAATATTGTTGATATACGGGGTACAAATACTGTGGTTACCAATAAATGGAATAACTACTTTGCCAACAAATATTGGCCAGGTACTAACTGTTTTGTTTGTCATGGTAGTAATTAATGCGATCAATTTCGTTGACGGGCTTGATGGCTTGGCAACTGGAATTGTGATGATTTGTGCGGCATCTTTCTTTGCATTTTCCTATCTACTTGCGGTAATTAATGGACTAAATCGTGCAGGTGCCCCATCACTTATTACTGCGGTGGTTATTGGCCTGTGCCTTGGCTTTTTGCCACATAATTTTCATCCAGCGCAAATATTTATGGGAGATTCTGGTGCCATGTTTTTAGGATTACTAATCAGTGCATCTGCCATCACTCTTACTGGTCAAGTCGATGCCTCAGCAATTACTGAAGGAAATAGTGGAACTGCATTACTACCATTGATGCTACCTTTTACGATTCTTGCAATTCCATTACTTGATTTTGTAATGGCAATATTACGAAGAATTAAAGCTGGTCGCTCACCCTTTACGGCTGACCGTGAACATCTACATCACCGCATAATGCGATTTGGATTAACACAACAGCGAGCGACAATTGTTTTATATCTTTGGACAAGCATGTTTGCACTACCTACTGTGTTAGCTGCATTTATTCCACTTTGGATTGCAATTTTATCTGGAGCGGGAATATTTTTGTTGTCATTTTGGGTAATTAGTAGATCTAGAGTCAGAGAAAAAATCTAGTATGAGCGATTCCAAACTTTGGAAGGGAGCAATTGTCCCAGCATCAATTACTGCAGTAATTCTAATAATTGTTATTGGATTTATTAATGGAAAATCTGGTTTAGTGGGTGCGGTATTAGCATCTTTTACTGTGCTGATATTTTTTAGCGTACATCTTTTAGTTGCACGGATCTCTCGTGATTTAGATCCAATGATTACTATGGCACTTGCGATGTTCTC
>JGI12421J11937_10000752_pt1 | contig 12877 bp, 9 predicted proteins | sample LakErihyJuly2011_2_FD_11937 | JGI IMG/M metagenome (IMG submission 11937)
GGCCAATTCAACCGTGAAGTGCAGCAGTAACGCTGGAAAGAACCATCTCGAGAGGCGTTTGAAAGTTTAATGCTTTTCTGGGCCGGTTATTCAAGTTGAATTCGATTTTAAAGATATCATCTTCAGTAAGATCAGCAAAGGAACATTTCTTGGGTAAAAATTGTCTGATGAGGCCATTTGTATGTTCATTAAGACCCCTGTGCCATGATCTGTAGGGTGCTGCAAAGAAAAATTGAGCATCTAATTGGGAACTAATTTTTTTATGGAGCGCGAATTCAGAGCCGTTGTCTGATGTTATGGTAAGCGGTTTGAAAAGAGTTTTTGCGCGATTAAGTCGATCTACAAGAGCCCTTGCAACAACGACAGCCTCTTTGGTTGCAGTCTTTGCAATAAAGACCATTTTGGAAGCACGGTCTACAGCAGTTACCAAAAATCCAGAATGAGCGGCTCCTACAACCGTATCAATTTCTAAATCACCAATTCTGGACTTTTCTTCTACAATTAATGGGCGCTGTGAAATATCAATTCTATCTTTGATAAACCCTTTGTATTGAGCAGAACAACGATTCTTTCGCAGTTTTCGACCGCGGCGACGAAGATATTCGTAAAGATGTCCGCCATTACAACGATCTCGAGCTATAAATCGATAGATAGTTTCAGGACTTACTCGTGGCTTATCCAAACGCTTTAATCGACCTGAGATTTGCTCTGGACTATCAAATTCTTTTAGTCGCGCTGTGATTGCACAAACAAGCTCAGAATCAAGCTTAATTGGTATTGATCGAGCTTTTTTTCTACGCAGAATCGCTCTCTCGTGTGGCTGCTCACTTCTAAAGCTACGGTGATTTAATCCGTTTCTTTTTATTTCTCTATCAATTGTTGTTGATGCAACATTCAATCGTAGCGCAATAGATCTGTTAGACATTCCAGTTGATTTATATGCAAAAATTTGAGATCGTTGATCTCGGGTTAAATGAGAATAGTGCATAGGTTTTATACCTCTTTTTGGTTTCTGACTTCCATAAAAGCACTATTCTTTCATTTAACCCTTTTTTTGGCTTCTTTTTTTCTATGGGTGCTGCACTTCAGTGTTGAACTTGCCAAGATCTGTCTTTTATTTCAGGACGAAATGTTTAATTATCAAAAACAGCCTGAAAATCAAATATTCTTTGAGGTGATTACTCTTTAGTAAAAAGAGTAATCACCTCACGTAGTCTTTAAGCTTAATTCTAAATTTTTCATAATTAGGCCGTTAAACATATGATCAAAAGAACTGCTCTCTTATTTTCTCTATCAATGGACCTATTGACCGCAAGCAGCATTGACAAAATGCCTCCAGCCAGTTCCTTACAAGAAACCCTCACAGGTAAATTGCGAGATCTTTTTCCAGAATCAACGCTAGAAACTTTTAAAAATTTCAATCCTGTATTGGCAGCAAAGATAGGAGATCTGCTAGAAAATCCGTAAAAACTAACAACCGAGCTTGTTGCAGATATTAATCGAGAATCGTTTGAGTCACTAAAGCATATACATGAGCTATCAAGAAAAGCAGCCAGAGATCGTACTCTTGCTGAAGAAACCAGAGAAGCTATTGTTGGCATTCGGAAGGGACATGCAGGGGCAAAAACAATCAACCGACTTCGCCGCACAAAAGACGAACGCGGACAAAAAGCAAGAGAAGCCTCAAGAGCAGGCCTTGTTGCTCTTACAGATGCAATTGCAGCACCCTATGTTGAACCTACAACCATATTGAGAGATACCTGGCTTGACCTTTCAGAAACTCCCCTACTTAATGAATACTTCAACGCATTTCTTGATGATGCAACACAAGAACGAATTAGCGATCTTCTCACAGAAGCAATAAGTACATTAGAGGGGCGATCATCAAAGCATCATAAAGAATTAGCTGTGGCGATAATAAATCATGTTATAGTCAGCGCAGAAGACATACCCTCAAGCAAAAAACCTCATAGCCGAGCAAAAATTCTTACCTTAATAAATTTACTTTCCTCAACAAAACAAGCACTCGATAAGCATGCTCGCTTCTTTGAAGATAAAGCCCGCCTTGTAAAATGCTTAAACGATTCGTGTCCATCATTTGGACCATTGGCAGATTTTTGCTCTGATCACTGCGAAGCGTCAGCACATTAAAGATAACAAATAAAAAAGGGCCTAGTTTACTTATAAACTAGGCCCTTTTTTATTTTAGTCTGCAGTTATTCTTGCGTTACAATATTTCTATTGCGTGCATTTTTAATCATGGTTTCAAGTCGCTCATTACTCAAACCTTGCTTGCGCATCTGATCCAAGAAAATATCAAAAGCCACATTTACATCACCAATACCTGGCATTAATTTGAATGGATATGAAACATGACTATCTTCATCAACAAATGCCGTCACCTTAAAGTTCTCAAAGGCTCCCTGAGTCAATTCCGGAAGCTGCTCCGCGAGATCTTTGTAGTGAGTTGCAAGCACATAATTAACATTCTTCATCGGAGCCACCTGAATACACAACTCAGTTGAAAGCAAAACGGCCGGTTTAATTTCAGTGCCACTAAAGAGCTCATCCGTTACAACTAATGCCTTTTCTCCTGGTTGCAATGAATCTAACTCTTTCAATGTTGCAACCACATCTTTGGCTTCAAGCATATATTTTGATTCATTATTGGCGGTGTCATCAGCGCTAGTGAATCGGGCAATTATTTTTTTGTACGGAGTGAAGATAAACTCTTCTGCGCACGCAACACCAAATGTTTGTGCAAGAATGACATTCACCAGCATTGCCTTCATGGTCGCTGATTTTCCAGCAGCGTTGGGCCCTGTAATAATCGCATTTCGAGCAGCTTCGCCAAATCCACCAAGCGCAATTGAATTTGTACGCACAGTACTTTGAGGAAAAATTGGATGCCACATATTTTTGGCATTAAACACTGCTGAGTCAGAATTCTCTAATAGCAGAGCAAAACAACAATGGACTGAATCAACACCTTGGTTAGGCCAATCCTGAGCATCAAGATACAATTGAGCCATCGACGCATAGGCATCAATTTCACCATAAAACTGCATAACGTTAGACAAGTCGCCAACTGTTTTATCAAGCAACGTCATAAGATTAAGAACTTTGGGCTGAGCTGCTGAGAAAAAGTGATGCTCTTTTTCAGGATTGAATGCAGCGCTCTGTGCTTTTTCAACAAGCTCTTTCCAATCACCAGAAAGTTGCTCTTCAAAATCTTTCCCATAAGCCATGCTCAATGAATCATGAGAACTTTCTTTCAAGTTCTTTTGCAAACGATCGGTTGAACGAAGTAATTGAGAAATACCTTTTGCATCATCAAACTGCGTTTTATTCGTGCTATTAATAAACCCAACAAGCTTATAGATACCAAACACAATGGCAGCTGCAAGTGATGGCAACATAAATCTATCAAGCAGAGTGTAATCAGCTTTAGCAGCATTCAAAAACTGAAGCGCTCTCAATCCAAAATTTCTATAATTCGTCAGACACGCAAGACCTAAGGCTGAAGCGCCACCAATCATTCCTGCATACATCGTATTCATAAGAACCGCACCAAGGCTGCCAAATGTTTCTGTTTGCGTAACTTGTCCAAGTAAATACATGAACCCCATGTATAGATCTGCATAAAATGTATATTTAAGCGCCGTGTACCCCTCTGGATTTTTTAAATAACATAAATAAAAAATAGCTACCTGCAAGCCTGCAAAGACGGCAATTTTCTTCATCTGCGACATAGCTTCAAGCGGATTTGTCTCAAGTGTCACTTGCTTTGCCAAAAGCTCTTCTGTCTGCGCGATAGTGGAAAGATCTTCCTGTACTTTTTTTAAAAGTTCAGGATTTTCAACCAGTGATTTAATAAATGCCTGACGTTTTTTCGTAACACTCCAATCAGAATGCTCTTGAGACACCAAATTCAGAAAGCTTGCTCGCCCGGCTCGTGTAATTGTTTTCCCCAATGTTTTAACAATCGAATTTTTTCCATCAGCGTTTGAAAATTGTAAATCACCAAAAAGCTTAATTCTCGTTTTCTTCAAGGCAAGTTCATTTGAACTAAAATCATCGTTTGTAGCAACCGTTTTATTCTTCAAAATCGTGAGGATTCTCTGATTAACGCTTACAGGAGTCATGCCTTTAAAAAAGGCATATTTATCATCATTCAATAAAGGGCTTGTTGAGTGATGATAAAATAATGCCAACTCACTTTTGAGCGGACTTGCAAGCCCTTGTGAGATTCTTTTTTGTTTAGTTTCTGACATAGAAACAAGCTCCTTTTTTTGTGTATCAATATTAGCCAACATAACGAGTGGCTGAGAGGCCATACAAACCAACAACATTTTTGCAACTATTTTTTTGTAACGATTAAACATGTTAACAACTACCCCTTCTTATATTTTTTATAAATTCTTATTCGCAAAATAATCCATCGCGTCAGCAAAGTATCGCCCAAATTCAGGACTAAGACCCGCAGCTTCAGCAGAAACTGAATCTCGCAAGATCATTCCAGCACGTAAAACAGCTTCTTTTGTCGTCATGCCTATTTTTTTTCCATGCTCAAAATATTTTTTTGCAAGGACTTGAATATTCGGTGAATCAATTGAATCTCCTTCGTCAAAACATTTTTCAAACTCAACCTGTATTTTTTTTGTTTCAGTAAGATACGGAGTCCAATCTTCTACCCACTTCCATGTCGACAGTTGCTCTTTTATACGCTGTTCTGACTCCTTCATAGATGCAATTTCAGATTGATCAAAGATTGATTCCAAGCGCACTTGATCGGCGTCAGTATGCTCTTTAATCATCTCTTGAGATGTCATTGTTTTTGCTTTCTTGTGACTCTGCAATACCATGACTACTGTTTTTAATAATTTCTTCTGCTTAGAAATACTTTTAGTCAAAACCTTTCTTTGCGCCAAAAGCATTTCTTCATAAGAAACGTTAGCCCTATCAAACATTTCCTGAATCTGCTTAAGTTCCAAACCCAATTCTTTATAAAACGTAATCTGTTGAAGCTTTACAACCTCTGCATCGCCATAATATCGATATCCATTTTCTGCAATAAAAGCAGGCTTTAATAAACCAATCTGATCGTAAAATCGAACAGTTCTGGCCGTTGTACCAGTCAACTCAGCCAATTTTTGAATTGTATAGTTCATAAAAAACCCTTTTAAATAGAACCTAAACCGAACAGCTATATATAACCTTAAGCCCTGACGTTACGTACAGGTCAAGCTTTATTTTTATTTATTTTTAAATGATAAAAATATTAAAAAAAGTGTTTATATAAGCCGCGATGAAATCTAATTAAGCGAAGACGAAAGAAATAGAAGAATTCTCAAAATGAGCGAATGCTGATTTTTCAGCTATAGTTTTATACATAACCGCCGTCGCAAAGCTTTGGCGAGTAGCCTTTGCCTCAATTTTTCTGTCAAGGTCAATCATTTGAAAAAGCTGGTTTACCCAGCTGAAGCTCAGAATGAGCGAAGGCTGGTGGAGCCAACCGGGGTCGAACCGGTGACCTCATGAATGCCATCCATGCGCTCTACCAACTGAGCTATGGCCCCACACGAAAATTAATTGTATGGCACTTAAAAAATAAGTTCAATACTCAAAATCTTTAATAGTTAAGTCTCTTTATCATGCTTTGCTGAGAATGCGACAAATTTTGAAACATTTCGTGGCCCAGATTTTGCAAAAAGCTTGACCCCATCAAAAGATAAAGCCGCTGTCGCACGACCATAGAGCTCACCACCAAAGCCACTGCGTCTGCAATAATAACCATCATTATTATAATAAAAAGCCCCAACATGAATGGATGAAAAATCAACATAGAGCAACGCCTTTGAGCCATTCTGATCAAATAATAAGTCAGCACTATCAGACTGGGCCGTTTTAAGATCCAAATAACAGGCACCTAAAGATTTCCATCGCGTTAACAATGCATCATCAACAAATACCCCTTCAAGCTGCATTGATAGTTGCGGGGCCAAGAAATACATAGAATGGTCATCCTGAAAATCAAATTTCATCCCATCAACACACAAACAGGTAAAACCAGATCGATCTTTATGCAAGACACCCATTGGGGAAAAAATCGAATTTGCAGGTGCATTCAGCATATTATGCGTTTCTAGAATATTTTTCAGACAAAAATCAAATGGACGGATCACTTCAACATCCCCACATGAAGATCTAATGATTATCGTACCATCAAGTAAATACTCAAATGTCACACTACGGCCACTTACCAAATAAACAATACAATTAAGCCGTGGGCGACCGTCATCATGCTCACTGATGCTCTTACAAACACACTCACCATTTTCAACCGCCACGGTGCACGAATATTTTTTTAATTTATCAGTATGACCAGCATCAACATGCTTTTTCTCTATTGAGACGAATCTGGCAGAACTCGCCGGATGAATATACTCAACAATGTGCCCATCATCTTTTTCTGTTTTCATAATCCCATTTGAGAACAATGTAACCAGTCCATCAAGCGTTGAAAATCGCAGGGATGAAATATGATTATCAACCGCAGCATCTTCAGGAATACTAACCATTTCAAAAAAATGTTTTGTTTTTTCAATTGTTGAAACCAATTGCCAATCAGGCAAAAAACTTTGGACTAAAGACCGCGCATCCACACAAACTAACGACAACAAAAAAAACAAACTAAAAAACACCCAGCTGTTAAATCCAAGATTACTTACATTTTTTCTCATACAAAACCAGATAAACGAATTTGTTTATTGTGCCAAGAGAATAGCAAGGTCGATTACAATATCTAAAGAATCTTCAATCGTTAATAAAAAAGACCCGAATTTCTCCGGGTCTTTTTTAAATAAAAGCTCAATAATTATAAAAACTTAATGTCAGAAGATTCTTCTACTTCAACAGAGTCGTCAAAATCTGAATCATTTTCATTTTGTGCAACTGAATCAAATGAAAGTTTATTGAACACCTTAATCATTCTTGGATTTTGAGGCACACCCCAAATCATAACACCAGGTTCTGAGCAAACGTTTTTTTCAACAACTGTAACTGAAGACGGCATATGAAGATCAACCACATTACCATCAGTATCGTAGGTAGGAAGAATAGTAAAACCAACTTCAGACTCTAACAAATCATCTCTAACTATCGGCAAATGGGTATAAACGGTATTTGATGAAAAATCATATGCCACAAAGTTAGTAAAGTTATTTATCTGATTAACGCTGAAATCTTGAATATTTCTACCACTTAACGATGCAACTGACGATGAATCAACAATAGAGTCAATATCTTGAATAGCTTCTTGAATAGACATCAAATCTTCATCAGAGAAATATGAAAGCACATTTTGTTTAAAATCCATGAACACGGCAATCGCTTCTAATTGCTCTTTTGCAGAAAGATTTTTTCCTTCTCCTCCTGCCATTTGGGCCTTAATCTGATCGATTACCATTCTCAATAATGCTTCAAGCTTTGCAGAATCATACGATGGCTTATTTTTTTTAAGAACAGCCAAAATATCTTCCACCGCAACATCCCATACATTCTTCAACGCAAGACCAGAGGCTGCACATTCTGCTGCATCAACATCACCCAAAAGGATGTCTCCCCTAGAACTATCACCACCAACGAGTTCATTCACATACTGTTTTAATGCAAGCCGACTTGAATTTCTAAAAATCACGACCAAATATTTTTTTAGCAGTGATGCAACATCAGAAATAAACTCTTTTTCTTCAGAAATTTCTGCGATAAAAGGAGCAAAAACACTATCAATATGAGATTGCAGAACTTTAATATTAGCATCAACAGACTCATCTGTTGGCCAGTTTTGAATAAATAACAGTTGTCCAGGACGAGCAAGCATCAATTTATGCAATGGTGAAGTGTTTTCCCCCTGCTTCACGTGAGAAACTTCAACATCCGCAAAAGATCGATCACACGAAAGACCATCTTCAGCACACGCGAAAGACGCAGCAGCCACAAAAACAGCCGAAAGTAATAAGATATTTTTCAAAAACTTCATTAAAAACTCCTAAATTATTAATACAAACGAGCTAACACTCATTCTCTAATAAGGTACGCCAGCCACCCAAAAATACAATCCACCACGACTTTGATAAAAAATAAGGCCCCTTTTTCTAAAAAGAGGCCTTATTTTAAAAAGAACTAATTAAATTTATTTTCTATTTTATCAACACCATTAGTGTAAATGACGACTGTTTTGGCATCACAATACCCATAATAAGAAGCATCTCCAATCTGCGAAATTTTAAGCGAAGAAGGAACTTCAAGCAAAACGGAACGACCATACTCATCATGTTTGACCAAAATTTTAAATCCACCATCAAACATTAAAGAATCTTTTTGCACAACAGGAAGTCCTGTTGTAAGTCCATTCGTCAAAAAATTATACTCACCAATGCCACCAAGCCGAACGTACTCTTTATTAAAATTCTTAAAATAATTAATTCGAATAGAGGAACGACCAATTTCTCCAAGAACAGAGCGTTCTTCAGTATCAAAAAGATTTATTTTATAAAGATCCAACGCTCGTTGATTAGACAACCAACCAAAAACATTTTCTCTCAAATCAGCAAAACCAACAACAATTTTTGCAGCATTCGTTATGTAATCATACTGAAATGGTTGGTAAGAATAATATCCAAAAAATTCAATCGCTTTCTGAAGAGCCTTAAATGCTTCATCAAGCTTTGAAGTATCATACAAAGGCTTAGCCATTTTCAAAAAGTTTAATGTTCGATCCAGGAATCTTCTGAGCTGAGACTGAAAAGAAACTATTTCTCCTTCAGCTTTCTGACTAATAAATCTTATCAACTTTTCAAATAATTGATTAAATGCTTTAAAGTCTTGCGACTGAGCAATAAAATCAGACGCTGTAAGCTCAAAGACCTGCTTCAGATTTTGTATTAAAAATAATGCCACTGATTCTCGCGACAGAGCCGTTTCACAAAACTCTGCACTCAAAAACTCCAAAAAAGACTCTAGAAAGTCTTTTTCATCAGGATTTTCTTGCACTAAAATATTAAGCGCCGTACTTAGGAGCCACATTAGCTTTTCTGTGTCTTCACGCATTGCTTCTAATGTCGGATAAGATTCAACATTAATAGATAAGGAACTCGACACCAACATCAATCGATCTAACTCAAGATCACCTTCAGGATTACCCGCAGAGCTCACCCCACAAAGGCAGAACAATAAACAAAGCAACCCATTAAATAATTTCATTAAAACACCCTAGAAACAAAACAATTCAGAAAACAGACAGGTCCAGCCTAGAATAACGACTCTAAAAAGCAACCTCACCTCAAAAAACTGATGTTTTTAAAGAAGAATCGAACTTGAAGATTCAAGCATCATCGATAAAATCAATTTATTGATGAAGATTAAGCCGAAAAGATTATTGTTATGCGAAAAAAACTCGGACACATCATTGGTGGATCACTCACAGATGGATTAATGATGCGACTCACCTCAACAGCATCAATTGAAAACGCTAAAGCTGGACGATTTGTCTGTATCGATGGCGGGGTTTATCGCTTTTTTTCGTTGATTTCAAACATTGCCCTGGATTCTGTTGGTGACGGATTTGCAAAGACAAATCTTGCAACCGAAGATACTTTTGCAGCTCAAATCCTGCGAAAAAACAATTTTTTTGCAACGCTTTTTGTCAAACCCCTCATCATGCTCGATGCACAAAACAATCTAATGCCGGTAAAAACAATTCCTCCCCACTGCGCGCCCGTTTACGAAGCACATGATTCAGAAATCGCGCTTATTTTTGGTGAAGAATCACCCGATAATAACTTTTTCAAAATCGGAACGCCGCTTGATATGCAAACTCCCGTCTGCCTTGATTTAGACAAACTAACTGAACGCAGTAACGCCGTTTTTGGAAAAACTGGTACCGGTAAAACATTTGTAACCAGATTGCTCCTTGCAGGGATTACAGGATCAAAAGCTGCCGTAAACCTTGTTTTTGATATGCACTCTGAGTACGGATTGCAAGCACGACAAGAGGGTAAAAATAAGAAGTTTGTAAAAGGACTCAAAACACTTTTTCCATCCCAAGTTGCTATTTTCTCACTTGATGCAGCTTCAACCAGGCGCAGAGGATGTTCGCCAGATCAAGAAGTCATCATAGGATTTGATGAAATCACTATTGATGACATCATGCTGCTCTCAGAAGAATTATCACTACACTCAACAGCATTGGAAGCTGCATACCTTCTGCATGCACGATTCAAGAAAAACTGGCTTTCAATATTGCTCCAAAATGATTCATCAATAAAAGAACTTTCAAGCGATTTGGGGGCGCATCCAGAATCGATGGCAGCACTCCTAAGAAAGCTGAAACGTCTAGAATTTTTGCCATTTCTCAGCCAAGAAAAAACCGAAAACTCCATTATTAAAAAAATGCTTTCGTATCTTGATCGCGGTATTAGTATTGTTTTGGAATTCGGCCACCAAACATCCATCTTGAGTTATTTGTTAGTCACGGGTGTCATCACGCGAAATATTCATCAACACTATGTTAAAAAAACAGAGCAATTTCTTTCAGATCCAGCCAGTCAATCTGAACCGCAAAAACTCATGATCACGATCGAGGAAGCTCATAAATTCTTAAATCCACAGGCTGCCAAACAAACCATTTTTGGAACTATTGCCAGAGAAATGAGAAAATACTACGTATCACTACTGATTGTTGATCAACGGCCATCGAGCATCGATAATGAAGTACTTTCACAAGTGGGTACAAAAATAATTGCGCAACTAAACGATGAACGAGATATTCAAGCTGTTCTCACCGGGGCTCCCGATAGCGCAAGCCTCAAATCAGTTCTTTCAACACTTGATTCAAAACAACAAATTTTAGCACTTGGACATGCAATTACTATGCCAATCGTTCTTAAAACGCGAACCTATGATGAAATCTTTTACAAAGAAATGGCATCTGCCACCAAAAATCAACCCGAGTTTTCAAGCACAAAAGAAATTATCGACACACTTTTCTAACAAAACTTTGAGCAGAATCGACACAAACTGAAACAAAACATGCCTTTTTTCCCAAAAACAATAAAAAAAACATGCGCTGATCAAAAAAACCTCACTCTTTGAAATAGGGGTTATTCTTAAATAATACGTCGCATACAACTGCAAACCAATTAATAAAGTTTAAGTAATAATGTTTAAATCAAAGAAAATTGCTCATTTCTTACTCATCTTACAACTCTTACAACTCGTAGGAGCTGGATACCATTTGCATGCAAAAATTGCTGACGCCCCAGAAATAATTAGCCCAGAAATTCCAAGCAGTGCAACATTCAAAGCGGTTCAAAAGCAGGCAATTCGTGTTGATTTTTCTCAAAAAAAGAAAAAAGTCACTTCTGTTGATACCTCTATAAAAAACTTAGAAAAAAACCTTACAGAAAAGCCAACAAAAAATACCAGCACCCGATTACGTAATAATATTTTTAACTTTTTTATAGATACCAGCCCAAAAACAAAGTCTCTAACCAGGTTCTCAAAACCACGAGACTGGCAAGATCTTCAAATTTTTGAAGGCAAAAAAACACTTCTTGAAGCCTCCAGCCGAACAGAACTTGCATGCGGAGAAGTCTTCACCGCAGGACTACTCGTCCACAGACCACCGATTCAAACAGCAATCGATCGCAGAGATTTCATTTCAGGACTGCTCACCAAACCAGACGTAAACAGTAAATTAAAAAATAGTCTTGCGCGCTTTGCAGCAGACGAAGAAACGTTCTTCAGCATGACGATACAAGAAGAAGATCCTGCACTCAAAGTAAGTGTAGATGATTTGAAACCAGGCTATATGCTGACAAAAACACTCAGCATACTCAAGATACCCCACCTCACCAAAGATCCAAATTTCATTAGGCTTCATGCGCTTTTCACTCAAAAAACTGCTCATTATTTATGGAATCCCCTTAAAAATCAATTAGCCCTTGGAAACGCTTTTGTTATGATTCCATTCTTATTTGCACTCAATCGTATTTTTAGAACATTGTTATCAAGTTACATCAGGTTTATGTTTTACGAATACAATAATAATCAAATTCAAAGAAGAAAAATTCTTGATAGCATTAACGCACTAAAAACTATGAGTCCTGATAATCAAACAATCAGAATCGCAAATGTCATAAGAGCTGTGCTCTCAAATCTTTTTGTTTTTAGAAAATGGTTTTTCTCACAAGTTTTCCCTCTTTCATCACCCCTCAAGCCTTCAGCATGTGCATCATCACTTCAAAAAAGCTTTAAGTCTCTTTTTTGTTTATTAAATGATTTGTTCCTTTGGAATACCAACGAGCTCAGGCTCGCATATTTTTCAAAACAACCTGCGGCAATGCCTCTAAATCCAGGGCTGGCTGATGGACCACATCTTTCATGGTGGGCCAACAGTCAATACCATCCAAGCTCCGCGTATGAAGGCTTATTTGGTATCCTTTCAACCGCTCATGAAACTTATTTCAATAGACCATTCAGTAATAATACACAGACCGCCACGAATAAATTTGGCGTTCTTGAAAATCTTGTCAACATCGCCGACAACCACCTTAAAAGTGTTTCTGATAAAACAAACGGAAACTTTGTCGCTCAAACTATCAGAGAAATCTGCTCTGACTTTAACGCATATAAAAAGACACCTAACCTACTTACCGGATACAAAAATCAATTTAAATGGGGATGGAAAGCTGCATGGTTTGGAGTATCAAAAGCACTCTTCAACTCAACGCAACTCTCTGAAATAGATCAGGCAAGAGCTATCATTCCAACAGATAAAGCAGACCAAGAAAGACTCTCAAGCGAAATTATTTCT
>JGI12421J11937_10000754_pt1 | contig 12852 bp, 15 predicted proteins | sample LakErihyJuly2011_2_FD_11937 | JGI IMG/M metagenome (IMG submission 11937)
AATAAATACACAATCATTATAATAAGGCCTATTATCATAATTTGTACAAATCCTATATTCATAAATACTATATGTTTCTAAAACCATAAGTAATACTAGAGTTACAATATATGCAAACATAAATAAATATGTCATCATTTAATAGTTAATATTTTCTCAAAAAAAAATATCAATTTTTTTCTAAACCTAAGCAATGCTAAAATTACAATATATGCAAACCCAAGCATATAAAGACTATAGTAAAACAAAGGGGACCCATAAGCAAACAAAACATATAAAGAAACCCACAAATAATCGGAACATAAAACACAACAGTTGCCGCAAGAAACGCACCAGGAAGACACAAAGATAGCAAGAGCAATATAAGAATCAACATAAACCAAAGACCTTGAACATTCATCATAATAGTTTCGCTAACATAAAAAAATAATAACTATTAGCATTTCAATTTTTTTTAACCCTACAATAATATAACAATAATATAGCAATTATTGTTATAATTTACAAATTATAAAGAAATAAGCACATTAAACCAAAAAGTAACCACATATCCTTATGAACAATCAAAAACAACACATAAAATGCGAAAATCACAAGCGGAACATAAAATAGTGTAATAGCAATATTAAAAGCATTAGGAATAACATTAGAAGACAATAACAATACAACCATTGACATAAACCAAACACTAAGAAGCATTGACTTCATTTTGCTAATAATACAATAAAAAAAGATTTATAAATAAATCAATTTTTTTTTACAAAATAAAAAAATAAAATATATATAAAACCTACTTAAAGAAACAACACGTTATATAGTATAGTATAGTATAGCAATAAAAATAATAAAAATAATTTTTTTTTTAATTCTGCTCTCATAGCTCAGTTGGTCAGAGCGTTGGTCTTATGAGCCAAAGGTCGGCAGTTCGAACCTGCCTGGGAGCATTTCTTTTTTTTAGCTCTTGTGGTGTAGTTGGTCATCACCGAGGACTTTGAATCCTCTAACCCCAGTTCGAATCTGGGCAAGAGCTATTTTTATGCTGGGATGCCCGAGTGGTCTAAGGGGGGCGACTTAAGATCGTCTATCGAAAGATGCGTGGGTTCGAACCCCACTCCCAGCATATTTTTACTGCTCCGTTAGCTCAGTTGGTTAGAGCATACGGCTGTTAACCGTGAGGTCACTGGTTCGATCCCAGTACGGAGCGTTTTTCCAAATATTATTTATAATAAATAATATGTAAATTATTTTTACATATTATTTTTACATATTATTTTTAAAAGAATATAAAATATATAAAAAAAATATAAATAAAAAATATAGATTTTAAAAAGGATTTAAAGACAATAACACATATTTATGTAATAACACATCTCGGTGTTATTCTCTTTTTTAAGTCCCTGTGACGTAATTGGATAACGTGCCAGACTTCTAATCTGGAAATTGCGGGTTCGAGTCCCGTCAGGGATAAAAATAAAAAGTAAAAAAAAATTAATATATGTTCACATATATATTAATTTTTTAACACAACACAACACAACACAACACAACACAATATACTAAATAACTTCAGCACCCAACAACATCTGCCCAGCGCTTACCAACCATAGATGTCAATCCTACACCCCAAATAATTGGATCATTTTCAAAATCCATAACACTCTCATCACTATCTTCCTCCTCTTCAGCATCCGAACAAACCATTCCGGCAAACATATTCGTGCTTTTCACTTCATCAACAGGTGATACAAGCATAAGTTTGACAGACTTAGTATATGTTGGTCTTGCTTTCTTAACAGACCCACCAATCTTACAATACTTAGTTGTATGCCCAAAATAACCGCAATTATTACACTTTGTGTTCAACAACAAAGGACAAACAACATTCGACGCATAATCGCGAACATTGTGGGTATTGTATCCGGACTTGGAAGCATCAAAGCAAACTTTGCAGAACATTTTTAATTAGCGCTTTATATAATTTTTCTAGATTATAACACAATTTAATAATAATACAAATCAATTTTTTATAAGTATAACAGAAATAGAAATAGAAATAGAAATAGAAATAGAAATAGAAATAAAAATAGAAATAGAAATAGAAATAGAAATAAAAAACATCTTACTCATGATTCGTATTTCATTATTTCATTCAATAAAGAACATTCAATAGGGTTATGAACATAATCTTTCGGTAAAAATGATGTAGTAGTCATATTACATTTCCTTAATAACACTTCAAAAATATTAGGAAAATAATCATATATAAAAAAACTGAACCCATATTTTTTACGCAACTCAACATTTAAAATTTCTTGATTAAAAAGTTTATCAATCATAACAAAGGCAGTTTTCAAATAAATAATATCATTTATTAATTTTTTTTTACACAAAATCAATTTAGTTACACGTCTTCTATAATGTGCCATTTTTTCTTTTTCAATAAGTAAATTAGATTTCATAATAGCATTTATTAGTCGTAACTCATTTTTTATATTCTTTAAATTAGTTATTGTTTTAACTTTATAATCTTTGATTTTCTTTATAATAGTAAACATATTTGTATTACAAATAATAGGATATGACTTTGAAATTTGTTTGGGTATTAAAAAAGGATTGGTTTCTTTTATTTCAATAATTTTTTCTTCAATAGTTTTTATTTTTTTTCGTAATGATTTCAAAATATTTATTTCAAGTTTATTATATTTAGATGTCAACTTATTTTCATCATCAGAATCATTTTGTTGTGGCATATTATTTCCATTAAACTTATAATTTCTAGTATTATTTAAATCTTTATCAAAACTAGAATCAGAGTCAGAATGATCAGATTCAGAACTATTAGAATTAATAATATTTGTATAAGTTCTATTATTGCTAATAGGTATTTGCTTAAATGTTGATGCTAATTCTGGAATATTTGCTGTTGCTGTTGCTGTTGCTGTTGCTGTTGCTAATTCTTGTGTTGTTTTAAACAAATAATTTTTACGCATCTGTAACTTAGATTTATAATTTTTTTTATAAATTTTCTTATAATCATTAGTAAATAAAAGCATTTTGCCTGACTGAAATTCAACATAAGATTGTAATTTATCATATTGATGAGCAGTTATTTTATATGCTTGTGCGGCAGCATCTAATTTCATAAAACTCAATAGTGATAATATAAATGTTAAAAATCCATTCAAACTAGCCAAAATATATTTACCATATATTATTTGTTCCAATGGAGATTGCGCAACACTACAAAAAGCAGTAATTACAATAGAAGGTATAGTAAAACAATAAAGCATATTAATAGTATAATTCCGAGCTTGATTATAAATTATTTTTTGTCCTCGCAAATAACTAGATAATATATCGAGTGCTGACGAATAACGTTGCGTAAAGTCCAAATCATAATATTTATTTACATGCTTTTTAACATCATTATAAGATAATTTTTTATAGTTTATTTTATGGTCTTTATTTGCCAATATGCTATCTTTATAAATCCACGAAATTTTATTACTATAAGAATTATATGTATCATCATTATTGTCACCATCACCATCACCATCTACATCTCCATCAACATCATCATTACTAAATGATGAATCACTCGGTTCGCTAATAATACAATCAAATATCTCTTTTATTCTCGTTTCTTTTACAAGAAAATCGGTTTTCACAAGAGAATCATTTTTTATAACATCATTTTTTATAACATCATTTTTTATAACATCATTTTTTATAACATCATTTGTTCTATTATGTAATATTTTTTTTTTACTAGGACTATTACGTTGATCTTCACGCCTAGTATCATAAACTTCATTGCTATCACAAATTATAACTAATTGTGTAGAACTAACATCATCAGTAGCATTATTACTAACATTATTACTAACATCATTAGTAACATCATTAGTAACTTCATCTGTAATATTTAAAATACAATTATTGTTAACCACGGCCACATCTTGAGAAAAAAAAGTAGAAAGTTTACCATAAAATTTAATCATAACACAACAATAATATTAAGCAATATAAATATTAAAAGTATTAAAATTAATTTCCTGTAGAACCAAAACCACCACAATTCCTATTATTTTTTTTACCAAGGTTATTAAAAGCATCAACAATAAAAACTTTCATTGGTTTTCCAATATCAGGCGGACATAATTGCATATATCTATTTCCTTTTTCAAAATTAAAATTACTTTTGGTATCAATAATATCAAAACACCCTTTAATATTGCCCCTGTAACCAGAATCAATAATTCCAACATTATTCGCAAGACGCAAAGGAGTTTTAATAGGCGTGCTTGATCTTACATACAAATAATATCCAACATTTCTATCTTTATAAGTCATCGAACAAGCAATATTATAATCTAACATATATTTATTAATATGTGTACACTCAATATTTGCCGGACAAAATAAATCAAATCCCGAATTATAACAATAAGTAACATCATCATCATGATCATCACCCTCAGCACCCTCATCATTTTTTTTACAACACTCCAAATATTTATCAACTAGCTCATTATTGTTTTTTGAAGATTCTTTATACATATTTTTTAAATCAGCATTAACTTTTCCATCATCACTATCATGAATATACATATATAACTTATAATAATCATCAACAGCATTATTTCCTACATCAACATCTACATTAGTCTCAATATTGCGCATAAAATACGAATAAATAAAATTCGAAATAACAGACCCCATAGCAATAATAAATTATATTTTTAATTATTTAAATTATAATCAATTTTTTTTTTAATTTAATAAAAATAAAATAAATAATAAAATGTAAAATTGATATAGTATAAATCAAAATATTTATACTTTAAATAGCAATGATTTATTCGCAATCGTTATCAAATAATGATGGAGCATTTATTAATAGTGCTTTTAATGAGGCATTAAAGTCACCTGTTCTTATGAGGCATGGAGCAGTAGCAGTCGCACACGGAAAAATAATGGGTCGTGGTCATAATCATTATAGAACACATTCAAAAGACAATTTTATTGCCAATAGTTGCACTTGCCACGCTGAAATTGCTTCATTAAGAAATATGTTTCACACTTGTGGAACAAATACATACGGAAAACAAAGTAATTCGATAAAAGTCGGTTATTAAATCTTCAAATCACGAAAATTCGAGAGACCTAGATAATATAAAAAAATTATATAAAAAAACTACTATTTACGTAGTGCGTTGTGACAATAATTCAAAACTACAAGATTCGGCACCATGTCAAAATTGTTTAACCACAATATTAGAACTTAATATTAAACGTATTGTATTCAGTTATAAGGACAATACATTTATTAGTTGTAATCCAAAAGAATTAACAATAAATCATATTAGCGCAGGGAATAATTATATTAAAAGATTAGAAACAAACACAAACACAAACACAAACACAAACACAAAGACAAAAAATAAAAAATAATTAACACGCAATTACTTTAGCATCTGGTGGATTATGTAAATTACAAGCAGCTATTTTTTTATAAAGCGAACTATCACTATAGTATAAACTATAATCAGGCGTAAATCCATTAAAAAAACTACTGGTTTTAACAATACTATTACATTTAATTAAGTGCTCAATTCTAGAAGAAGAACTCAAATTTCTATTTATTTTTTTAACACAAGTGGTATTAGTAGTTATATTATTTAAATTATTACTTATTTCTGTAACATAATCAGTAATTAAACTACATTGCGATTTTAAATTAGTAATATAGAGAGATTGAACACGATTTTCGCCTCTCAAATGTTTGTTAAGTGAACCACTAATATCAAGTAAAGCACTATTATTTGTTTTATAGCATGCAGCAGAATTATTAGCATTACATTTACTATTTAAATAACCTTTGCTACTTTTTACACTTACACTATTTTTTCCGACACCACAACAACTATTTTCTGAAACACTACTAAATGGGTCGTGAGAGATTATACTATTAGGATTACCTATATAACTATGATTAGTATTACCATTTAATGAAAATTGTTTATTTGATGACACTTTATTAAATTTATGAGCATATTTTTTTTTTAACATTGCTCCTCCAGAATTGAAATAGTTATTAGAATTATTAGTAGTACAATTATTTTTTACACAATAAGACATATTATATATAATAAATAATAAAACAAATAATAAAACAAATAATAAAACAAATAATAACAAATAATAACAAATAATAACAAATAATAACAAATAATAACAAATAATAACAAATAAAAAAAATTGATAAATAAATTTTATAAAATATAAAATATAAAATATAAAAAGCACGTTATATAAACAATCACAGAAACAATGACAGAAACAAAGAAAACCAAATCATATGCTTCAACAACACTAAATGTATGTAAATCCAATAATAATAATAATAATAATAATAATAATAATAAGACTGAAAAATTAAAAACATTAGATAGCTATTTAAAAAATGGATATTCATTAATTAAGAAAAATCCAATTACAAAAAAAGTAGAAATCACATTTTCACATAATTATGAATCAAAAAAGAAAGAATTAGAACAGCAACATTATAACAAAACATTAAGAACTATGATTAATAATTGGAACAATTATAGAGATGAATTAAATGATCTTTTAGGAGACATTTCACCTTATTATGACTACAAAGCTACATTACAAAAAATGGTAGATGAAGACAACTATATTTTAGAAGAATTACATAAGCAAAAACATAAACATACTCAAGATATTACATATGATAATGATAGTGAATATGCTTCTGAAAATGAAGACCCAAAATATTTATTATATTAAAAAGGATTATTAAAAGTATTTTATATTAAAAGTATTTTTATGATTAAATTATTTTTTTTATTTATTTTTTACTATAATTATAATTTGGCACAAATGTCTATAAACTTACAATCGTTTGAAAATGATATTGACTATTTTACTAATAATTTTTGTAAATTTAAAGTATTAATATTATTTGTTGAAAATAATAACCTAACAAGCATATTAAAAAAAAATATAAATGTCAAAAACAACTACTTATCAAACAAAGAATTAATACAATATATACAAAATATAAAAGAACTAAGCAACTATAAAATTCAATATTTATTAAACTTTACAATAGAAAAATCTATAGATGAACTCGAACAATTATATAATAACAATAATAACATTAATAACATTAATAACATTAATAACAATAATAACATTAATAACAAAAATTTATTAATCAAATCTAATAATTATGAACTAAAACCAATAATAAATATTAATTCTTTAAATATTACAATAAATCAAACAACTCAAATGTTCACAAATAGTAATACATTAATAATAATAGCAAAACAAAAATAATTCTTTAAAACTAAAAAACTAAAAAACTAAAAAACTATAAAAATATAGTTAAATAAATATAAAAATTATACATTTATTATACTATTATAAGTAATAGTATAATATATGGAACAAAATTATTTTATAAATATGACAAATGAAATAATTAATAATTTATATTCTGACATAAGCAATACAATATATGAAGAAGACATATGTTATAACACTATAAGAAGTCAATCAACAGATATTTCATCAAGAATATTAAATTCTTCGCCAGTATCTATGTTTATACCATTTATGTTTAGACCAATTAATATTATTCATCTTAACGAAGATAATTCACATAATAATACTTTATATTCGTCTTATCGAACTCGGTCATCTTCTGATCATTTACAAAATATTATGTATAATAATACAACATACGATTATAACAATTATAATACAATATATGATTCATCATATATAACAATAACAGCGCTTAGAAACAATCATTATAACAATTTAAATTTTTCAAGAGGTATAAGTTTGAGAGATGTATTAAGAAATTTATACACAAATTACTACAATGAAGAGGAAAATAACACATTTTTAGAAAGTTTCATAAATAGCACATTTGAAAATAAAGCAAAATTTAAAAAAGTAATTTCAACTAGCGAATTAGAAAAATTAAAACCACAAAAATTTAATAAAATTAATGAAAGCACAACAAATATTCAATGTCCTATATTATGTTATAATTTTGAAGAAAACGAAGAAATAATAAAATTACCGTGTAATCATAACTATAATTGCGAGGCAATTATAAAATGGTTATCACAAGAGTCAAATACATGTCCAGTTTGTAGACATGAGTTTGATTATAAAGAAATAAATATTGATAACAAAAGGCAAGCACAAGACCAAGACAATCACGAAGACCAAGACAATCACGAAGACCAAGACAATCACGAAGACCAAGAACTTGAAGAATCAACAATAGAAGAATCAACAAATTTGTATAATTTATTTAGCAGTGAAGATATTTTAATGCAAGAAATTTTATTAAATAGTTATTCAAATAACAATCATTAAAAATCATATATTTGCTTTAACAAATGCAAACATAGTTTTAGTACACAACAAATTAAAATTCATAAAAGCAAATTTCTTATTAAATACTACTTCAATACTAATAGATTTTGATTTCAAATATTTAGTAAAAGCAATAATAAAGTGCGCACTATATTTAGTTTCATCATTTATATTTATAGTAATAGTTTTAATGTAATTTACTATAAACATATAAATATTATATACTTCATTAATTTTTAACCGCATAGTAGGATCAGGATGTAAAACTTTTTTATATAATTGTATAAAAAAATCTAATAATATTTTATAATTTTTATTCTCACTTGTGTTAGTATTTTCTAAAAGAACTCTATTATTATCATAAACATATAACAAATCAATAGTCAAACTATATAAATCATTAAACGCATAAACAAAATCCAATAAATATGTAACAATAGAACTATATGTTGGGTAATCTGTTTTATTATAAAACTTATAATAAAATTGTTGTAGCGCATTTTTGTATTCGCCTAATTCATCATTAGTAAAAAATCTGCTAATTTCTATATTATTAGCAATAGAATCATAAGAATCCTTAATAAAAAAATCAATAGTTGTTTTAGTTAACAAGTTAACAGCATCATTAGAGTCAATATTAGAATAAAAATCATCATTACTATTATAAACACAAAAACACATAAATCGTTTTTCAATATTAATATGATAATGGTCTAATCTAAAATCAAAAATAAATTTTTTTAAAGTATAAAAATCAATAGCATGTTTATTCGACTTATAGCAAAAACTTGGTTTGAAAGACATTCCAAAATCAAGAATAACAGGTTTATTTGTTTTCAAGTTTATTAATATATTATTAACATGTAAATCATTATGTATAACTTTAACTTTATTTAATAAAGTTAAAGAACTTAATAAATATGAAAAATTATTTAATATACTAATAACAAAATCGGAATAATTAGTAATAGTACTATAATAATCTTTTAAAGATTTATTTTTTATATAATAACTATACATCAAAAAATATTCATTATAAACATGTTTTTTTAAAGTATCACCATCACTATTACCATCAGTAATACCATCACTAATACCATCAGTAATACCATCAGTAATACCATCAGTAATATATGTATAATTTAAAACATTAGTAACTCTACTATTATAGTCTTCAAAAAGAGTATCGCATTTTTTCAAATTTAAATCAGATTTTTCTATAATATCAAATTTAACAACACAAACTTTTATAATTGGACTAAAATAATTTTTAAAATTCTTGATATTTTTTTTTATATAAAGTCCAATTTTTTTTTCATTTTGACTATAAAAATTAATTTCTTGAACTTTTGTGACAGTTTTTTTTGTATTTTTCTTTCCTTTACAATCAATACCAGGATAATAAACACATCCATAACTTCCTTGACCTAAAAAGTCATCATTTTTACTTTTGTCATCAATTAATGAAAACATAATATATTATACTATATTATACTATATTATACTATATTATATTATATTATACTATTACTATAATTTAATTAAAATAGTAATAAACCAAAAGTAATAAACCAAAAGTAATTAGCTAAAAGTATAAACCAAAAGTAATAAACCAAAAGTAATTAGCTAAAAGTAATAAACCAAAATATAGAGTTATAGTATATAATTATGACATCTACAAACCTACCAAAAACATACTTTTATATGTTATATAATGAAATTAATTATGATTCTTTATGTAAAGAGTACTATAATATATTAACATTAAATAAACAACCGGAAGGAACATTAAAAGACTATACAAAATTAATAAATATAACTATGCCATCAACAAACGAAACTTATAACTCACGATGCACTATTGCTATAACAAATAATCTTTTAAATATAAACAATCATAATCATAATCATACAAACAATATTAACAAATATAGTAATTTATTAATGTTAGAAGATCTAAATGACCTAACAGAATTTTTAATTAATAATAATTATATAATAGATAACTCAATAACAAAAATATATAAAAATACTAATAGCTATAACAATTCCAAAAAAATAATATATTCATTCAAAATCACATTATAAGCAAATCACATTATAAGCAAATCACATTATAAAAAAATTGATAAATATTAAATATTAAATATTATATAATAACATTAATTATTATATAATAACATTAAATATTATGGAAAACACTTCCCTTAACAAGCACGAAAGCATTATAGAAAAATTAAAATCAAAAAATAATACTATTAAAAATTATATTGAATCGTTAGACCCTTTATACTACAAAGCATTACAAATTTCAATTAGAGAACTTGAAACATCATTTTCATTAGAAAAATCAGTTGGATACATTGACTATGTTAATTCACTCAATTCCATAAACCATAAAAATAACTAAACTAATTAAACCAAATATTAAGGCAACAATTTTCTCAAAAGTATATTTTTCTTTATAGATTATATATCCCATAATAAATAAAATAATAAAATACACTAAATGCCATATTATATTTAAAACTATTATACTTCCATATGGTAACAATTTATATATAGAAAATCCCAATAAAGTATACATTAATAATCCAATTCCCAAATACAAATTATTAATGTTTGTAAATTTATTTGATTCTACATCTTTAGCTGCGCTATTTTTTTCAATTTGTTTAAATAAATATTGAGAGACTATTGAAAAAAAAGTAATTAAAAATAAATACCAATAAAAATAAATATCAAGTTTCAAATAAGTATTTTTAATAGTATTTTTAATAGTATTTTTCATAGTAATTATTACATTATAACTATATAATTTAATAATGTAATAATGTAATAATGTAATAATGTAATAATGTAATAATGTAATAATGTAATAATGTAATAATGTAATAATGTAATAATTTTTTTAAGACATAGCAACAATATTTTTAAATGTTTTAAAACTAATATTATTAGTATCATTATTTGAGGTTAAAGTTGTTTTAACATTATTATCATCCTTTTTAAAACTTGTTTCTTCATCCTCGGTTTCAATAATTTTTTCTAAAACAAATACATCATTTTCTAATAAATCTTGTGTGTGTATTTTATAGTTATTAATTTTACAATAATTGTTAAAATCATCAAACGTTCCTCTATATTTATATTTATTTGAAACATATTCAATTTCAGGTTTAGTTTTAGTTTTAATTTTTGTATTAACTCTATTATAAAAAATATTATTTTCTTTTAAATCATCAACATCAGAATAACAATCATCATTTACATTAGCATAATAAGTTTTAACAAGTTCAAAATTATCATAATTATCTACATATATATTCTTGCATTTATACTTTACAACATAAATTCTAGATACAACATCTAAATACAAAAAATCAATACTATTAGATTTTTTACAATAATAGTCAAAAGAAGAATTTGAATTATTATAATTCATTAATACATCTCCTTTTGGAGTTTTTTGCTTAATATATTTACGCTCTAATGAATTTAAATAAGTATTATATAAATTGTCATCCTCAACATCATCAAATTCTATATTAGTTAATTCATTAAACTCATCTAAATATTCAAAAAAATAAGTATCATAATCGTAAAATTCCTTATTGGCATTATATTTTTCAACAAATTCATTAATCATTTTTTGATATACACATATTGAAACAATTAATATAGAAAATAGTAACGAAGTAGAAGTCACAAAAAAAACTATTAATACATTAACACTATTAGTTAAATAATTGTCATAGTCAAATTTATCAATTATTTTTTGATTTTGATTACTCAGCAAATACGAATTTTTAGTAAAATTAGTCAACACATATTCATATGAATTACATTTTCCAGTATCATTATAACCAATAGTGTTTTCACAATAACTGACATTATTATAATAAGTATCAAAATCATTAAAATTATTAAACTCGTCAAACATAAAATTTAAAGCATTATACATAATCATCATCATAATTAATTATATTTATATTATTAAGTATATTAGTACTTATTTAAATATTATTAATAAAGTAATAAAATAATAAANTAATAAAATAATAAAATAATAAAATAATAAATGTGCTTTTCATTATCAATAATAAGTGATTATAAAAATAATAACGCTATTACATATAATAATNATTTATTACAAAACATAGCTTCAAACATTCCAGATTCAATTATATATACAGATTATGAAATAAGTGGAATTAANAATTATATTAAAACTAATACCGCAAGCACAATAATAGAAATAGACGCACAAAATACAANNGCANTAACAAATATAATAAATATTATAGAATTAATAATGCCAATTAAAGAATTACAAATNGAATATATTTATGATGACAATAATATNTTNTATTGCTCAAAAAAATATTTAAATAATTTAAATAAAAATTTACANNATAAAAGTTCACT
>JGI12421J11937_10000755_pt1 | contig 12848 bp, 14 predicted proteins | sample LakErihyJuly2011_2_FD_11937 | JGI IMG/M metagenome (IMG submission 11937)
CTTTTTTAAATAACCTTTTATTGAAGCTTTCATATCTTTGCACAAACAATTTCACTCACCATAAAACCAAAAAATAAATTGTCAATGAAAAAAGGTTTTTTGTGGGTTGTTGGGGCGGTTTTGCGGATTGTTAAAAGTTATTTATAAAATATAAAATTATTTGCGAATTATTTGCAAAATATCTGTAAAAGCCTAATTACGAAATTATTCGCAAAATAATTGACAAATATTTAATTAATTATAAAAAGAAAATATTATTAAATGTTGTATTTTTTTTATGAGTGAAAATATCAAAAAAATTTTAGCTAATTACCAAAGCGATAACGCAGGCACAAAGGCAAATTTGTATAGGTTTTTAAACGCAGGCAAACTTGCGGGAACAGGCAAAATGGTTATATTGCCGGTGGATCAAGGCTTTGAACACGGGCCAGACCGCAGCTTTGGTATGAATCTTGAGGCTTACGACCCAAAATATCATTTCAAACTTGCAATTGAAGCTGGGCTTAGCGGATATGCAGCACCACTGGGAATGATTGAGGCAGGGGTGGACGAATTTGCTGGGCAAATTCCGTTAATTTTGAAAATGAATAGTAATAATTCGCTTATGGGCGAAGAAAACAACACCTATCAGGCAATTACGGCTAGTGTTGATGATGCGGTGCGTCTTGGTTGTGGGGCAATTGGTTTTACAATCTATCCTGCATCTGATGACTCTCTTGCTATGTATAACGAAATTAGCGAATTAGCTGCTGAGGCCAAGGCAAATGGGCTTGCGGTTGTTATTTGGTCGTATCCTCGTGGTGGCAATTTGCCAAAGGAGCACGAAAGCAGTATTGATGTAACATGTTACGCCGCCCACATTGCATGCCTTTTGGGGGCACATATTGTAAAAGTTAAGCCGCCAAAGGCCAGCATTTACGACAAAAAGGCACAGGAAATCTACTCCAAACAAGGTTTTGATGTTTCTACTCTTGCTTCGCGGGTTGCTCTTGTTAAAAGAGCTTGTTTTAATGGCTCTCGCATACTTATTTTTTCCGGCGGCGAAGCCAAGGACGATGCAAGCCTATACAGCGAAATAACCGAGCTTTACAAAGGCGGTGCTAATGGGTCTATTATAGGGCGAAATGCCTTTCAACGCCCATTTAACGAGGCAAAAGATATGCTAAATAATATTATAAATATCTATGCAGGAAAGTAGTTTCGTTTTACATAACGATTTTTTGCAAAAAAAACAAATCTACAACACCCCCACAACAATTGCCCTGCTTGAAAATAACTTGCATAATCCGTGGATTATTTTAGTGCCAAAGATTGCGGGGGCCGTTGAGTTAATTGACCTAAGCCATAGCCAGCAACTGCACATTTTGGAGGAAATTAACAAAATCTCTCACATTTTTAAAGCCCATTTTGGGGCAGAAAAGCTAAACATTGCAACGCTTGGCAATGTAACTCCGCAGCTGCATTTTCACATTATTACTCGCTACAAAAGCCCGCAAAAAGATAGGCATTTTCCAAAGCCGCTGTTTGGCCTTGAATGCGAAAAGATGGATGAAACCTCCTACACAAACAGAGTAAAAGAAATTTTAAAATATTTGTAATTTGCATAATTATGACGCATTCAATAAATTGGATAAGGGACAACTTTGAAACATTTTTAAAGCTCACAAAGGCACGCAATTTTAAGGATTTTGAGCTTGAAACACTACTAAAAATTGATGAGGAACGCCGTAATTTAATTTTGCAAACGCAGGAGCTTCAAAACACTCGCAACAATTTGGCGAAGCAAATTGGTAAAAGCAAGGGCGAGCCTGATAAGTATAATGACTTAATGAAACAATCTACAAATTTAAAATCAACCCTTAGCGAGCTTGAGGAAAAAACCAAACAAAAACAGGCAGATCTTGATTATTTACTTGATAGAATTCCTAATATTTTGCAAGATAGCGTGCCTCACGGGGCGGACGAAAACGACAATGTTGAAATAAAAAAATGGGGCAATGTGCCAGTATTTAGTCATTTAGTTAAAGACCACGCCGAGCTAGGCATTGCCGTGCAAATGATGGATTTTGAAACCGCAGCCCAAAACAGCGGGTCTCGCTTTGTGTATTTATATAGTAAGCTTGCAAAATTGGAGCGTGCCTTAATAAATTTTGCACTTGCCGAGCTTGAGACCGAGGGATTTACTGAGGTCTCCCCCCCTTTAATGGTAAATAGCAAGGCATATTATGGCACGGGGCAATTACCTAAGTTTGAGGGTGATTTTTTTAAGGCCGAGGAAGATAAATTTTTAATTTCTACCGCTGAAATTTCCTTAGCAAATATTTTTAACAATAAAATTGTTGCAGAAAGCGAGCTTTCAACAAAATATTGTGCCGCAACCCCGTGCTTTCGCAGCGAGGCTGGGTCTAGTGGGAAGGATACAAAAGGCATGATTCGCATGCACCAATTTTACAAGGTTGAAATGGTTATTGCCTCAACGCCTGAAAAAAGCGATGAGGAGCACCTAAAAATGCTTGCAATTACCGAAAAGTTGCTTCAAAAACTAGAACTTCCTTATCGCGTAATTAATTTATGCAGCGGAGACATTGGTTTTTCAGCAAATAAAACCTACGATATTGAATGCTGGATGCCCGCACAAAACAAATACCGCGAGGTTGCCTCAATATCTAACACTGGCGATTTTCAGGCCCGCCGAATGATGGCCCGCTTTAAGCGAAGCGATGTATCTGGCAAGGGCAAAAACGAATACATACACCTGCTAAACGGCACAGCCATTGCCTGCGGCCGCATTTTATGCTGCCTACTTGAAAACAACCAACAACCCAATGGCTCAATAAAACTCCCGCCCGCCCTTCACAAATATTTGGGGTTTGAGGGGGTTTAGGGGGAAATTTTATATAAAATTTAACACACTTATCCAACCTTACTGTTTTAAGACCCTGTTTAAAGCGGTTGTGCTTTGGGCCAAGTCAATATCGGTTGGCATATTATTTTGAAACTGTTGCTGCACATTTTGCTGCAAGTTTGTTGGTGAACTATTTTTAGAGCCCTTTGGAGATTTTAATAATCTTTGCTCATTATTTTCAAAATTTTTGTAATCGCTAATTCCGCTCCAGTTTAGTTTTTCATTATCCGCCTCAGTTTCTGGCTGCACCTGCGATGATTTTAAGCAAGGTATTGCCTTTTTTATTTTTTGACTAAGGGTTGGCATGTTAACATCTTTTTTTTGAGACTCTTTTTCAACATATTTATCCTGCGTTATACCAACTAAGCACTTAACAGTTTTTTCGTATTGAGGAACTAATCTTATATCATCGGAGCTATTTACCAGATATTTTAAATGCAGTATTTTTTTGACGAAGCATTGCCGCGTCTCTAATTGCTAAAAGTTGTATTTCTTGGTTTTTATCTACCTCTATATCTTTATACTCGGCTTTTAAATGCTCTACAAACAAGTTCTAATTTGCTGGCTTTTCACCTGTTTCATGATTTTTAAAATCGTTTGAAAGTTGCTCTATTTTATTTTTTCGTGCAAGCGTCATTCTCTTTGCAAAACATTTTATTGATTGCTCAATTTCAAATACGCCAACACGATTAACAAAAGTTTTTATATTATCTAAACTTTTAATGTCATTGTAAGCCTGTGTAGCTTGCCATGCAAACTTTGCAAGGCTGGCTGGTATTGAAAAGCATAGGAGTATCTTTTGTATTTTCAGCAAAAAATAAAATACTATCGTTAATTAAGCCCTTATCTTTTGCAAGTGCAGTATTTTTGGCTTCGTAAGCTTTTATTATTTTGTTAAAATATTTTATAAAAGTGTTTCTGTAAATTTTTAACCTGTCTATTGGGTTGATTGCATTATCCATTGCTTCATATTTGTTAATAATGCTTTGGTCCTTTTCTATTTTTGAAAGGCTATTTTTGAAAGGCTATTTTTGTTGTTTCACCTTCTTTTTTTACAACATCTATATCGCCACCTAATTTAGTAATATTTTCCTCAATTTTTGTTATTTTGCCTTGTGACACTTTTTTGTCAGTAACTTCTTGTTGGTTTTTTGCTACTAGGTCGCTAAAATTTAAATCCTTTGTTGAAAGTTTATTTATTGCAGATTGGGTTGTTGTTATCTTTTCTTCTAAATTATCGTAATTGGTTTTGTCGTCTTTTTTTAGGCTTTCTTCAACCCTTTTTATTGCAAGCCCTAACTCTTCTTTAGTGCTGATTTTTATAGTCGGGGTATTATTTAGACATAAACTCACTAGGTTTTATTGCCGACTGCTTTTCGTTCATTCTTTCAACAATATTTTTGTAATGACCACTGCTATTGCTGAATTGATTACTTTTTTGCATAATTTTAAATTAATTAATTTTCTATTTATAGTATCGTCATATTATTTTTTTATTTGCAAGCAGAAATGTTAAAATTAAAAAAAATAAAACTATCATGTATCTTACAAAAATTAGCGTAAATGGGTTAATTTGTCACGATATTTATAACAAAATATTCAAGATGGTTTTATAAATTTTTGCAATTTTTGTTGCATTTTATGCGTGCAGAGCAATATTTTATATCATATTAATATTTGATAGTAATATGCAAAAAATACACAAAATAATTTCCACATTTTTTTATAGTGGGTTGTTGCGGCCGGCAAGTGGAACTTGGGGTAGCTTGGCTTATTTGGTGGCATTTTATGTTTGCGGAGTAAATTTACTTTCAATGCAAATGCAAATGCTACTTTTTGCTTGCATTTTTGCCCTTTCGGTGTATTCGGTAAATCAATACTGCCTTGCAAACAAAACAAGCGACCCAAAGGAAGTTGTTATAGACGAAGTATTGGGGCTTTTTGCCTCGCTAATGCTATCTAATTTTTTGCTTAATTTTGTTAATGCAAATCAGTTTCTGTCAAAACCAATTATTTTTACTTGGCTTGGTGAGATTGATTTATATTTTACACAATTTTCAAAAACCGCAAGTTTTTATGCCATTTTAAACTTTGCATTTTTTAGACTCCTTGACATAACAAAGCCATATCCCGCCAGCTTTTTTGACAAAAAAGTTCATAATTCTTTTGGCGTAATAATGGACGACATAATTGCTGGAATTTACTCCGCCCTTGCCACCACAATTTGTGTTGTAGCAATATGTTAGGCAGGGCAATATTTTATTTACTTTCAATATTATTTTTAATATTGAATAACCGCATTAGTTTTGCAGGGGGGAACCAATCGTTTTTTGAGGACAATGATACCGAGGAAACTCAAGCCCCTTTTCAGCTAAATGCTGTGCAAAACGATCCGCTTGAAAAATTTAACAGAAAAGTGTTTGTTGCCTATCAGCAGCTAGATGCAAAAGTGCTAGACCCCTTAACAACTTTTTATATTGCAACTGCTCCAAAAATGTTTCAAAATGGGGTGCGAAATGTGGGTTCAACTTATAGCGAGCCAATTACGATGGTTAATGCAATGCTTGCAATAAATGCTCCCGTGGTTTCGCTTAGTTTGAATCGTTTTTTTATGAATATATTTTTTGGCTTTGCCGGGCTAGATGATGTTGCAAGCAAGGTGGATATTGAAAAATCTCGCTTTACATTTGCCGATGTTTTACGAATGTTGAAAATTCCCGAAGGGCCTTATTTTATAAGCCCAATTGGCGGAGTGCCCGGCAGCTTAATTGATGGGGCAAATTTTATGCAAAGCACAATGTTTTCGCCTTACGATTTTGGCGGCAATAATTTTCAAAGCCTTAACAGAATCAGGGTCTCTACTTTTGTAATATCTACAAGGGCCGATTTGGATAATATTATTGATGCAGCAAGGGCCACTTCCGTTGATTTGTATTTAACGCAGAGGGCATTTTATTTTGCAAATAAAATTTCTACTACGCAAAACAGTCAGCGAGAGCAAACCGAAAAAAAACAGATGCAAATTGCACAAGGCTCCACATTTACAAAACAAATGCGTATAAGTGAGGAATATTTTTTATAGCAATTTATGCCACGCCTAAAAGCCATTATTGAATACCAAGGCACAAATTTTTGTGGAATGCAGGGGCAGCAAAATCACAACACAATTCAGGGAGAAATTGAGCGTGCGCTTAAAATTATTTTAAAATCTCCCTCTCCAATTAATTTTTCTGGCCGCACAGATGCTGGCGTTCACGCCATGGGACAGGTAATTAGCTTTAATGTTGATGATGTTTTTTATAACGAGCAAAACAAAAAATTAAATCCCCTACTTACAATGCCGCGATGCGAAAATGTCATTTTACAAGGTGTTAATTTTTTTTTGGCAAAAAATGGCATAGCAATGCTACATATTGAAAAAACCGAGGACCTGTTTGACCCACGCAAATGGGCCATTGAGCGAACTTATATTTATAAAATTTTAAATCGCCCCGCCCCTTGCGTGCTGGACGAAAACCGCAAATGGCACATTTCATTTAACTTAAATATTGAGGCAATGCAAAATGCCGCAGCTTATTTTATTGGTCAGCACAATTTTACAAGTTTTCGCAGCAAGGAATGCACCGCCCCAAACCCCGTTCGCACCATAAATAGCATAACAATTAACAGGCTTACAAACGCTCAAGATATTGAAATTGTTATATCTGCTCGCTCGTTTTTGCATAAAATGGTTCGCAATATTGTAGGAACCCTCGTGTATTTTGGCAAAAATTCTCAGTTAAATCCCCAAATTATTGAAACCATCATCGCCTCTCAAAATCGCTCAAATGCCTTCACCACCGCCCCCGCCCACGGCCTATATTTTTATGGGGTGAGGTATTAGACNTTTCCTATAACTCATTTTTTCACTTCATCTTTGTTTTTCAAACNCTTTCTTCGCCTTGTTTATACCGAATAAAATTGAGACGCTGGTATGAAAATATTTTGCCTCCGCCTGCTTCGCTTGGTAAAAAATAGGTTTTAGAAGGGGCCTATTACAAGCCTTTCCCCCCAATAATGTATTAATTTTTTCAATATTACCTGGGGTTTTTGTAATTGTAATTTGATTGTCTGCATTTCGTGCGAAATCAATCCCCCTCTCTTCTAATAATTTACTTATTTGACCAAGCCCCCACGCAAAAAATTGAGGATAAAGCAAACGCAACATTTTAAGCAACAATATTTTTAACAAACTGAAGCGGTCTTATTATTAATAAACGAGCAAGACGAAAAAATATTTTAGAACAATTCGATCAAACACCCAATCCCTGCTGGCGGGAGCTAGCGTGAATACTACTGAGGGTTTATCGCAATATTTTACTTATTTCAGATTTATTAATTTAAAACTCCGTCCCACCGTCCCATACATTGCTAGAACTTTTGCCATTAAATAATTTTTGAGATTTATTCATTGGATATTTCGCGGAAATATTTACCTTACCCCCATCGTATTCAATTTTAAAATCGTCACCAGTAAGGCCAGAGCTTTGGTTTAGTTTTTTTAGCAAGGGGGTAATGTTTTCATTCTTCCATTCACTAATGCAACTTGTAAAGTCTTTTGTGGAGTTTAATTCTTGATATGGCTTTGAAAAAAGCTGTTCTTTAATGGGGTAATTTGATACTTAGATAATGTTGCTATCAGGGCAAGTTTTATAATTATCACTTTTAAGGTGTTTCAATAGGGCGTTGGATTGTCTATCGTAAATCCAAAAATTTTAAATACTCGGGAAAGGGATATGGAAGTGCATTTAAAATATCCACAAAAGTTGGCNTCTTGTCAAAAATACTTATATTAAGTAAGCTAATATATTTTTTTAACGATAGATAAAATTGCGGACACTCACCATCAATTAAAACTAAATCCTTTAATTGCTTAATTTGTTTTTTTTAAATCTATCTTTGAAAACGGAGGGGAATAATGTAAAAATTGTGAAAAGCTCATCGTTTCTTTGGATTGTATATTAATAAAAACTTCGCTCTCCATGATGTTTGTTATAATGCCCTTAAACATTGCATCACCTACAATTTCTTTTGTTAGTTCGTTCCTCGTCTAAGTTCCGCGCTCATCTAATATGCCGGCTTTTTTCATTTTATCTGTTATTTTGTTATAAAAATACCAAACTTTTAAGCTTAGTAAAATTCCAGGATCCTTAAAGCATTATTATAGCAGCAAAATAAATATTTGTCAAGAAAAATTGGCAATTTTAATGCCACAAATAACACCTCAAAAACCCTACACCTTTTTAATAACATATTGCATAATACCGCCGAGGCGGAGGTATTCGAGCTCGCGGGCGGTGTTAACTGCGGCTTTAATTTTGCATTTTTCGATGCCGTTAATTTTTAGTGCTAAAACTTTTTGCGGGGTTAGGGTCTCAATACCTTCAATTGTAATATCCTCAGTGCCGTTTAGGTCCAAAGTTGCCACCGAAACGCCATCCTCAAAAATAAAAGGAACAACCCCCATGCCAATAAGATTTGAGCGGTGAATTCGCTCAAAACTTTCGCAAATTACGGCCTTTACGCCCAGCAAAAATGTGCCTTTTGCAGCCCAGTCTCGCGATGAGCCAGTGCCGTATTCCTTGCCGGCAAAAACAACAAGAGGGGCTCCCTTGGCTTTCCACTTCATTGCAACATTATAAACCGGTAGAATTTCGCCAGTTTCAACATCCTTGGAGTATCCACCTTCCTTGCCCTCGGCCATTTTGTTTTTTATGCGAATATTGGCAAAAGTTCCGCGGGTCATAACGCTGTCGCTTCCTCGGCGCGCCCCGTAGGAGTTAAAATCCGCCTTTTCAATGCCAAGATTGTGCAAATACTGCCCAGCCGGAGAATTAATGGCAATATCCCCAGCGGGAGAAATGTGGTCGGTAGTAACGCTATCGCCAAGTATTAGCAATGTTTTTGCATTTATAACATTGTTTAACGCAGTTGTGTGACCTTTAAAATAAGGCGGGTTTTCGATGTATCCGAGAGATTTTTTCCACGAATAAGTATCGCTTGCGGTGGTTTGTATTGCCTGCCATTCCTGTGTGCCTTCGTAAGCGGAGGCGTATTTGGCGATAAACATTTCTCTTGTAATAAATTTAGCCATTACCGCCTCAATTTCAGCATCGCTAGGCCAGACGTCCTTTAAATACACGCCATTTGCAATTGGCTCGCTTTCAAGGTTAATTTTTGTAGTTCCGGCAAGTGCGTAGGCAACAACCAAAGGCGGCGATGCCAAATAATTTGCCTTAACAAGCGGATGCACCCTACCCTCAAAATTACGATTGCCCGATAAAACCGAAGCAACAGTGAGGTTTTCGTTTTTAATTTTCTCCTCAAATTCGCTTTTTAATGGGCCAGAATTTCCAATGCAGGTTGTGCAACCAAACCCAACAATATTAAAACCTAAAATATCAAGATATTTCTGCAGTCCACTATCAATTAAATATTGCTCCACAACTCGGCTGCCCGGGGCAAGAGATGTTTTTACATGCCCTTTGCTTAAAAGCCCTTTTTCAACCGCTTTTTTTGCTAGCAAACCAGCTGCCACAAGCACCGAAGGGTTAGATGTATTAGTGCAAGATGTAATTGCCGCAATAACAACACTACCATGCCCCAGCTCGTTTGCATTAAACGAATCCGTCCCATTTTCGCCCTTGCATTCGGCAAAATTTTCCTCCATTGAGGCCCTAACAGAACCAAGGTTTATTTTGTCCTGCGGGCGTTTTGGCCCAGCAAGGCTAGGCACAACGAATGATAAGTCTAGATGTAGAGTATCAGTAAAAATGGCATCGTCCTTAATGCCCCAAATTCCTTGTGCTTTTGCGTAGCTTTCAACCAAGGCAATTTGCTCCTTGCTGCGGCCAGTTAGGTTTAGGTATTCAATTGTTTTTTCGTCAATACCAAAAATACCGCAGGTTGCCCCGTATTCTGGCGCCATATTTGCAATTGTTGCTCTATTTGCAAGGCTAAGCCCTCGCACTCCATCACCGTAAAATTCAACAAATTTGTCAACCACACCTTTTTTGCGAAGAATTTGCGTTATTGTCAAAACCAAATCGGTTGCGGTAACTCCTTCTTTTAGTTTTCCTGTTAATTTAACACCAATAACCTGCGGAATTAGCATAGAAATAGACTCCCCAAGCATAACGCTCTCCGCCTCAATTCCACCAACTCCCCAGCCCAATACACCAAGGCCATTAACCATTGTTGTGTGGCTATCGGTTCCAACGCAGGTGTCCAAATAGGCAAGTGTGAAAGGTTTGTTACATTTTGATTTGCATTTTGTTTTACACTTAAACCACATAAACGGGCAGAGCATCTTTAAAAAACCATACATTTTACACGTCATTTTTGTAATGAGGCAAGATTTTTCGCACTGCCCCACTTCCTCCGTCCATACAACTTGGGCTATGTTTTCAAGATTTACCTGATGGCAAATACCCACTCCCGGTGGAACAACCTTAAAGTTTTTAAAGCTTGTTTGCCCCCATTTTAAAAATTCATATCGCTCCATGTTGCGTTTCATTTCAAGGGCAATGTTTTGTTTTAGTGCATCTGCGGTGCCGTAGGCATCAATTTGCACTGAGTGGTCTATAACCAAATGTGTTGGAACAAGTGGGTTGATTTTTGTAGAATCCCCTCCATCCTGCTTAACTTTGTCCCTCATAGCAGCAAGATCCACAACCGCAGGAACCCCTGTAAAATCCTGCATTAACACCCTTGCTGGCTTGTAATTAATTTCAACTTGCTCCAGCCCCTTGTGATTTGCCCATTGCTTTATAACGCTAGCATCCTCCCCATTTCGCAGCAAATTTTCCGCCAAAATTTTGATAGAATACGGCAAGCCCTCAATCCCCAGCTCACTGATAGAATAATACCGATACTCCCTACCCCCAACCTTTAAAGTTTTTACAGACATAAAATTAAAATAAATATGTTAATAACTTTTGCTTGTTAAATTCATCACTAATTTATATTGCAAACCTCACAAGTCACCAAAAGAAAACAATGTTCGTATTATATGACGCATATTTTTAATTGTCAAGTGTCATTAATTTGAATTGACATCTAACGATTAGTAAAGTAACCATTAAAGCCCGACACCATCGGGGTTTAATGCCATATTAACAATAGACCTCTCATACAACACACTTTTTACTTCATCCCTTTTTTATAGAGGTTCTTAAAAAATTTTCTTCGCCTTGCCAGTTTTGCAAAAATAAAGTCGCTTCGATAAAAATATTTCGCCTTCAACTACTTCGTTTGGTAAAAAATAGGTTTTAGGATTGGTGCAATAGAATGTGGAATACATATTTTATCAATCGTTAGATATCAAGTCCGAAAAGTTTAAATAAAAGATATTGACAAAATAAAAGTCCTTTTATACAATTTACCAGATGTTTTTGTTTTAATATTATGCTATCTACATTATTAATTAGTTTTTTTGCGGGGGCGTTGTTGTTTGCGGTGGTTTGCTCGGTATTTTCAAAAAATAATGTTCATGCGGTTTTGTGGCTTGTTTGTGCATTTTTTTGCACTTCTTGGCTATATATTGTTTTTTCGGCACATTTTATTGCAATGCTTTTAATTATTGTTTATGTTGGGGCAATTGCAACCCTGTTTTTGTTTATTGTTATGATGCTAGATGCCACACCAAAACAATCCATTAGAATACAAACAATGGCTCTATCGGGAGTGGTTTTTGTTATTTTCGTTGTATTGTTTGCAAAAGCCAATTTAACACTTGCATTTACAAGCCCCTTCAAAATGCCTAACAATTTTATTGTAAAAATAAGCGATAGTGCAACAATTGGGCTAACTTTATACACAAAATACGGGCTTTTATTTCAAATATGCGGCCTTATTTTACTTGCCGCAATGGTAGGATCTATTTACATTGTAAAATCATCTGGATTGCTAAATAAAAACATTGAGGGCGTAAAAACGCAAAACATTTCCTCCCAAGTTTTACGCAAAGCAACCGATTGCTTTGAAATTGTAAAAAATGTAAAAGTAGGGCACGGAATGGATATATAAAATATATGCGTTTTGTTTTTTATATACTTTGCCTTGTGATTTTTGTGCTTCCCTGCAAAACCTTGGCAATAGAGGTTGCCTACAACACTTCGGGCGTTTATACGGCAGTTACATTTAACGGGTTTGACAAATATAAATTTCAAACCAACAGCAATTTATCTAACTATCATTATAGCCATCGCTATCAAACAAAAATACAAAAAGACCTCAGCGATACAAACTTAACGGAGAATCAAAAACGGCGAAAGGCACTACTTACTCAACAAGCACTTGCAGATTTTAAAGACCCAAAAATTGTTGCAAAATATCGTAAAAACGACTACGAAAATTTAAGCACCGCAATTGGCTTTGGCTTTGGGATTTCGCGGCTAAATTTTAACAACGAAACTCAACTTTCAACAAAAAACCTCAATGAAAACAATAAAACAATAAAAGACGGCACGGGGCTGCATCTGCAAATTAATCTTACAATAAGAGGTCTGCTTACATTTTATTACGCTCCTGCAATTTATATGGCAAATGTTTTGGTAAAAAATCAAAGCACTGGGAATATAACAACTCAAAAACAAATCACCCCGGGCCATACCCTTGGTTTTGTAACTCGCATAATGCCATTTTCTAAATCGGAAGGCATAGTTTTGGGTCTTGGAACCTTGTTTATCAACAACACATCACGCCCCTTTTTCACCATCGGCCTTTTGCTGGAATAGCTTCGTTGCTAGGATTGGAAAATTTTTAACTTTAAAACTCCATCCCTAACTGCCGTGCCGACTTTATACATTGTAAAACTGGCAAGACGAAGAAAATTTTTTGAAAAAAGACACATTAAAAAGTAGGTTTTGGGATAGGTCTATTATTTCCTAACTTATTTTTAGAT
>JGI12421J11937_10000763_pt1 | contig 12786 bp, 11 predicted proteins | sample LakErihyJuly2011_2_FD_11937 | JGI IMG/M metagenome (IMG submission 11937)
CGGCTGGCCGGGAAATCTCACCGAATTCCGGCAGGTGATCGCCTCCCTGCTCACAACGACGGAAACCCGCGTGATCAGCGCGGCGCAATTGCCTTTGCGCATCCAGGAGCTGAAGCACTGGCCGACGCTCGCCGCTTACCTTGCCGACCACGAGAAACAGTACATCGCCCGCCTCCTTAACGCGAGCGGCGGTGACAAAGTGCGTGCCGCCGCCGCTCTCGCAATCGACGTCAGTCGCCTCCCTTGAGGTCTTNCGGTCGGGCGTCGCCTTCAGCATGATCGTACCGGACTGGGGTTGAGGCCCTAGGCCCACCGGCGCTCTGCGCAAATTTTGCGGGCTTGGGAATTTTTTTAATTCCCTCTTGCTCCGTCATAAGGGCAAAGCAAATCTCATAACGCTTACGCTCATGCCAAAACGCACTGACCTCGAATCCATTTTGATCATCGGCGCTGGGCCTATTATTATCGGCCAAGCCTGCGAATTTGATTATTCTGGCACCCAAGCCTGCAAGGCGCTGCGCGAAGAGGGTTACAAGGTCATTCTCGTGAACTCCAATCCGGCGACCATTATGACGGATCCGGAGTTCGCCGATGTGACCTACATCGAGCCACTCACCATCGATATTCTGGAGAAAATTATCGCCAAGGAGCGCCCTTCCGCGCTGTTGCCTACGCTGGGTGGACAGACCGCCCTCAATCTCTCCCTAGAGCTACATAAGGCCGGCATTCTCGATAAATATCAGGTCGAAATGATTGGCGCGAAGCCTGACGCGATCAAAAAAGGGGAGGATCGCGAGCTCTTCAAACAGTGCATGCTCAAGATTGGTCTCGATGTGGCTAAGTCCAAAACGGTGCATACGCTCGAGGAAGCCCGCCAAGCGGCCGATTATATCGGCACGATGCCGCTGATTATTCGCCCCAGTTTCACCCTCGGCGGCTCTGGGGGCGGGATCGCCTACAATCGGGAAGAATTTGAACAGATCGTGCACGGCGGCTTGGAGATTTCTCCCGTCCATGAGGTGTTGGTTGAGGAATGCCTCCTCGGTTGGAAGGAATACGAGATGGAGGTCATGCGCGACCATCAGGATCAGTGCGTGGTCATTTGCTCCATTGAGAATTTTGACCCGATGGGCGTGCACACCGGTGATTCGATCACGGTCGCACCGGCGATGACGCTCACCGATAAAGAATTTCAGGTGATGCGCGATGCATCGTTTGCGGTCATTCGCGAAATCGGGGTTGAGACGGGCGGTTCAAATATTCAGTTCTCCATCGATCCCCAGACGGGCCGCCAAGTTGTCATCGAAATGAATCCGCGCGTCTCGCGCTCCTCCGCGCTGGCTTCAAAAGCCACGGGCTTCCCCATTGCCAAGATCGCCGCAAAATTAGCCATCGGCTATACGCTTGATGAGTTGCGCAACGACATCACGCGCCTCACGCCCGCGAGTTTTGAGCCGACGATTGATTATGTCGTTACGAAGATTCCTCGTTTTACTTTTGAAAAATTTCCTGGAGCCAACACGACGCTGACGTCTGCGATGAAGTCGGTCGGCGAGGCCATGGCGATCGGCCGGACCTTCAAGGAATCTTTTCAGAAATGCCTGCGCTCGCTCGAGACGGGCGCGCGCGGCTTCGGGGGGGGCGGTAAATTTGGCGGCGATGAGGCCGTTGATGATGCGACTATTCGGCAGAAATTAGGCACGCCTAACGCGGAACGGGTTTATTTCATCCGCCACGCCTTTCGCGCGGGTTACACGATCGATCAGGTTTTTGATCTCACTAAAATTGACCGGTGGTTTCTCCATCAGCTCCACGAAATTTATTTGATGGAGGAAACGCTGCGGCAATTCACGCCGCAGACCCTCCCGGTGGCGACGTTGCGCCGCGCTAAGCAATTCGGCTTTGCGGATGCTCAGCTAGCTCATTTGTTAAAGATCGATTTCGATACGATGCGGGCCCTGCGTAAAAAGGCCGGCGTCAACACCACGTTCCGCTTGGTCGATACCTGCGCGGCTGAATTTGAGGCTTTCACGCCGTATTATTATTCTAGCTACGGCGATGAGAATGAAGTTCTGCCGTCCCGAAAAAAGAAAATCATGATTATTGGCGGCGGCCCTAACCGCATCGGCCAAGGCATCGAGTTTGATTATTGCTGTGTGCACGCCTCGTTCGCTCTGCGCGAGATCGGGTATGAGACGGTAATGATTAATTCGAATCCCGAGACGGTCTCGACCGATTATGATACCAGCGACCGACTCTATTTTGAGCCCCTGACGTTGGAAGATGTCCTCGAGGTTTATGAGCAGGAGAAATGCGATGGCGCCATTGTGCAATTCGGCGGCCAGACTCCGCTCAATCTCGCCGCTCCGCTCAAGGCGCGTGGGGTCAACGTCATTGGCACCACCCCAGAAAGCATTGAAGTCGCGGAAGATCGTAAATTATTTGCGGCGATTCTTGAGCAGCTACAAATTCGCCAGCCGCCCAATCGCACAGCGATGAACGAGACGGAGGCGCTCACCTTCGCGCATGAGATTGGGTTTCCCGTGCTGCTGCGACCCTCGTTTGTGCTCGGCGGGCGCGGCATGTTTATCGTCTACAGCGAAGAAGAATTTAAGGCCGTCATCCGCCAAGCGTTTGAAGTTATGCCGGATAAGCCGGTGCTCATCGATAAGTTCCTCGAAGACGCCATTGAGCTCGATGTGGATTGTATCTGCGATGGCGAGACGGCCCTGATTGGCGGCATGTTGGAGCACATTGAGTTTGCTGGGGTGCATTCCGGTGATGCGGCCATGGTCATGCCTCCCCACACGCTGTCGGCCGCGATGTTGCAGACGGTGCGGCAGGCCACGTACGCCTTGGCGAAGGCGCTGAAGGTGGTGGGGCTCATGAACATTCAATTTGCGATCAAGGATCAGCAGCTCTTTGTGCTCGAAGTGAATCCGCGGGCCTCGCGCACCGTGCCTTTTGTGGCCAAGGCGATCGGCGTCCCACTGGCAAAATTGGCGGCCAAGGTTATGGCCGGAAAAAAATTGGCTGAACTCGGCTTTACGCAAGAAGTGAAGCCCAAGCATTGGTGCGTGAAAGAAGCCGTTTTCCCCTTCGCCCGTTTTCCCGGCGCGATGATTGTCATCGGGCCCGAGATGCGCTCCACCGGTGAAGTGATGGGCATGGATGATGATCTGGGCATCGCTTTCGCTAAAACTCAGATGGCCGCCAAGCCAGGTTTGCCGCTAAGCGGAAAAATTTTCTTGAGCGTTAAAGATTCTGATAAACCAAGTGCGGTGGAGCTCGCTAAGAATTTTGTCGAGTTGGGCTTCGCGATTGTCGCAACGGGCGGCACGGCCCGACTCCTGCAACAAAGCGGCGTGCCCGTGCAATTTGTTAATAAACTCCTCGAAGGTCGGCCAAACAGTGTGGACCTGATTAAGAACGGTGAAATTCAGATGGTCATCAATACCCCGAAGGGGATGATCCCGCGGCTGGATGAGAACGCGATCCGGGCGGCGGCGGTGGCCAACTCAGTTTGTATCATGACGACTCTCACGGGCGCCCAGGCGGCCCTCGGCGGAATCCGGGCGATGAAACAGAAGCGGGTAAACGTGCGCCCATTGCAGCAATATCGCGGCAATGTTGTGCCCATGTAATCAGACTTATGTCGACCCCCACCACGCTCGTTGCTCTCTTGCACGGCCCTGATCAGGCTGGGCTCGTTGCCAAGACGGCGAGTTGGATTTTTGCCCGGCGCGGCAATATTCTGCACGCTGATCAACACCGTGACATGGAGGCCGGCGAATTTTTTCAGCGCATCGAATGGCTTCCGGCGGCCGACAGTGCCGCCGCGGAGCCGGCAGAATTTAAGGCCTTTGCGGCCACGCTTGGGATGGTCGCACAAGTCGCCCGCTCGTCGCATCGCCCCCGCGGGGCTTTATTTGTCTCTCGGGCTACGCATTGTTTTCATGATCTTCTCTTGCGCGGGGTCGCGGGGGAATTTGCCGGTGACTTCACGTGCGTGCTTTCCAATCATGCTGAGCTCGCCGCCGCGGCACAGCATTACGGACTCGCCTTCCATCATGTGCCGGTAACCGCCGAGACCAAAGCCCGCGCCGAAGCACAACAATTAGAAATCCTCCGTGCGGCGGGCGTAGAATTTGTGGTGCTCGCCCGTTATATGCAGGTTCTGTCGGCTGATTTCCTGAAAAATTTTGGCCGGCCCGTGATCAATATTCATCACTCCTTTTTGCCCGCCTTTGCCGGTGGTCGACCTTACCACCAAGCGCATGAACGGGGGGTCAAATTGATCGGCGCGACGGCCCATTACGCGACTGCGGTGCTCGATGATGGCCCCATTATTCAGCAAGATGTGGCGCGCATTACCCACCGGCATAATGTTGAGGATCTGATTCGCAAAGGCCGCGATCTGGAAAAATCAGTTTTAGCGCAGGCGGTGCGCTGGCATTTAGAAAATCGTATTCTGGTCTACGGGCACAAGACGGTGGTCTTCGATTAAGGCGGCCGGCCGGACGGCTGGGCTGGGTCGAGGGCGGATCGGGCTATTTCAGGCATTTACAGGCGGCGGAGCATTTGCTCTCTTTCATGGCTCTATGAGCCAACTTCCCCCGACCACTCCCGATTCTCCTCACGCTGATGCTGCCACCGCTCCCGTGGCTGCCCCCAGCTTCGAAGTTATCGTGCATGCCTTTTGGGCGAAGAATCGTAAGTTTATTTTTGGGATCTGCGCCGCTGCCTTGGTCGCCATTGTGGTGAGAGAAGGTTGGCAATATTTTGCGGCCCAACATGAGGCTGAGGTGCAGGCAGAATACGCTCGAATTGCCGAGCAACCGACGCGTTTAGCCGCTTTTGCGGCAGCGCACGCGGGGCATGCGCTGGCCGGGGTGGCTTATCTCAAGTTGGCCGATGATAAATTTTCGGCGGGTGATTTCACGGGCGCGGCGCCGGCTTATGCTCAAGCCGCTAGCCAGCTAAAAAATGCAGCCCTCGTGGGCCGCGCTCAACTCGGCGCTGCCATTAGCCAATTCAGCGGCGCCGACAAGACGGCGGGGGAAGCGGCGCTTAAGAAATTAAGCGCGGATGCGACTTTATTGAAGAGCGTCCGAGCCGAGGCTACTTATCATCTCGCCTCCATCGCGGCGGCGGCGGGCCAGGCGGTTGAAGTTAAGCAATTAGCAGAACAAATTAGCCAGATCGAGGCGGCTGGCGCGTGGGCCCAGCGTGCGACAATGCTCTTGAGCACTTTGCCGGCAGACACCTCGGCCGTTTCTGCTCCCGCGGCTGAGCTTAATTTTAAGACGGGAAAGTAAGCGCGCGCTGAGAATTTAAAAACTAAAAAACCACTTACGCGAATAAGTGGTTTTTTAATAATTGGTCGGGGCGATAGGATTCGAACCTACGACCTCCTGGTCCCAAACCAGGCGCTCTACCAGACTAAGCTACACCCCGTTACCAACAAGTGTTTATGGCAGGGGCTTTTGTAGAGCGAGTCAACTCCTCAGGCAGAAAACTGCAATTGGGTTGCGAAATCCGCCTGCAAAAGGATTTGAAATCCTGCTTGCCTCACCCGTGGGGCCTCCACTACATACTTCTCTTCAAACTCTTAAACAAATGGATACTCTTTCTCGCGACAGTAATAACTCCGGCAGCATCTTGCCTCTCGTTGGCGTGATCGCCGGCGGTCTCGCCCTGGTCCTCTCGATCGTGGCACTCGTTAAACTTTCCACGATCCAAAAGACCGTGGCCGCGCAAGGCGACGAAGTCGCTAAGATCGCCACCATCGAGGCCGAGGTACGCTCTTCGGCCGCGAAGTCCGAGGCTGACATCAAGGGTATCCGCACCGGAATCCAAGGTGCGCTTGATCAAGTTGGCGCTGAGATCGGCACCATCAACGGCAAGATCACCAAGATCGAGGAATCGCTCAAGGCTCGTGCCGCTGGTCCGGCGGGCAAAGCTGCGGGCGTGGCCACTGGCACGGTTGATGCCAACGGCAATTATGGCGTCGCTCCGGGCGACACGATTTCAAAGATCGCGAAGAAATTCGCCACCAAGGCCGACCATATTCTCGCCGAGAATCCTGGCCTAGATCCCGCCAAGCTGCGCGTGGGCCAGAAGATTAAGATTCCTAAGAAGTAATTTTGCTTTCAAAAATTCTTGCCTCCAAGACCTCGTGTCCTGGGGGCATTTTTTTTGGCTAACTCCTTTGTACCGCTGCTATGGCCCATGAGCCCCGCGCACCTCGCCTGACCTCGGTTCCGCCTGAGCCGCTGCGTTGGCAGAAAATTCGCGCGGAGCCTCATGCGACGACGCGAATTTTTGATGTAACGCGCGCGATTTTCCAGCACCCGCAACGCGCGCGCGAGCAGGATTTTTTTGTTATCGAAGCCCCAGATTGGGTCAATGTGCTTGCCCTGACTCCCGATCACCAACTCGTGCTGGTGCGGCAGTTTCGCTTTGGGACCAATGATTTCTCTTTGGAAATTCCCGGCGGCGTGATGGAGCCCGGCGAGGATCCGGTTACNGCGGGGCTCCGNGAGTTGCGCGANGAATCTGGTTACGNCGGGGNGCTCGGGCGCGCTTGCTGGGGAGTGTGCGGCCCAATCCCGCNATGCAAAATAATTACTGCCATTTAGTATTGGTGGAGGCCGCGCAGCGTTCGGCGGAACTCGCGTGGGATCCCGATGAAGAATTTACCATCACCACCCAGCCCGTTGATGCAGTCTATGCGCTCGCTCATCACGGCGGGATTACTCACGCGCTCGTACTTAATGCGCTCTTATTGTTTACCCCTGTCTGGGCCGAATTAAAGCAGGCTAAGTTAACGCGCGGCGTTTGACTTTACCCTCGCTGGAATTTCACTGAGATCTCGCATGAAAACTACGGCTGTCGCCTCCTTGTTTGCCAATGCCCCCGCGGCCTTGGGCGCAGGGAGTAATGGCAATCTGCCGACGGCCCTAGAGCAGGAGATTCGCGCAATTTATCGCCGTAGCCCGCTTTATGCGGAGCGCTTTCCGCTGCATCCGGCGGCCTTGCAGTGGTCTTGTTATCGCGATCTGCCTACTCTGACGAAGCAGGAGATTTTGACCCGCGGGCACACGGCTTTTTTTGCTGACTACGCGGTCATTGAGCGCGGCTTGCAGGATAAAAAATACGAATACGAGCACACCTCGGGTTCAACCGCTCAGCCCATGACCGTGGTCATGGAAGAGGGTTGGTGGAATGCCCAATTGCAACGGGCTTATCTCGCTCATCCGCAGCTCGCNCCTTATGCGAGCCGCCCTTATCGTAAGGCNGTTCTGGCCCCGATCGGCTGTTCGAGCAATCTATGCCCCTACGAGGATCACCCTTTCCCGCACCGTTACTTTGATGGGACCGTTTATTTGAATTTATCCAGTGATCCTTTTGTTTTTGCGGAAGCGGAGTGGGATCGCATTGTGTTAGAATTACAGGCGCTCCAGCCCGAGGTCTTGGAAGGTGAGCCCGTTTATCTCTCGATGCTGGCGCGGGCGGTGCAGAAACGGCGAGTCGCCGTGCCCAGCGTGCGCACGATCATTCTTACTTACGGCAAGGCCAGTCGCCAGCACAGTCGGCGGATTGCCGAAGCTTTTCCCGCGGTGCAGGTCGATCTTTATGGGTCGACGGAGGCGGGCTATATTTTTGTGGGCGATGCCTTTGGTGATAACCTGCGGGTCATTGACGAAAATGCGTTCGTCGAGCTCGTGCCTTGGCGGGCGCTGGTGCCGGATATTTTTCAGATCAACGTGACGACGCGGGATCGCGAGGCCATGCCGCTGCTGCGGTATTTCACGGGAGATATCGTACAGCGTATGTCCACCGGCTACCGGATCTTGGGTCGCGAGCGGGATTTACATTTTAATGCTGCTGGGCAGATCATTTCCTCAAGTGAGATTGATGCGGCTTTGCCGGAGGTCTTCGCGTGCTGGCACTGGAGCTTAGTCCAAGTGTCTGATCTGCGCTGGGATTTCCAGTACGTTGCTGATGTCAGCGCCCCGCGGGGTATGGCGGAGGCGATTGCGAGCGCCCTCGGGGTGGGGGTGCGCGTTAATCTTTTCCGGCGTAAATTCATTCAACCGGCGGCGAGCGGAAAATTCTCGCTGCTCAAGCCGCTTCTGCGCTGAGGCTACACCCTAGCTTCTCGCCCTCGGTAGGTTCACTAATAAAGAGAGAGGAGCGAGGCTGCTCCGTTTACATTTTGCGGGTTTATCCTATCTATCTTAACACTTAGCTATCCCCGCCCTGCCATTCCCCCTGCACGTAGATTTGTAATGAATATCCTTGGTTCGCTCTTTAATTCCTCGATCGGCAAAAAAATCTTAATGGCCCTGACGGGGCTCGTGCTGGTCGGTTTTGTCACCGGGCATTTGCTTGGCAACTTGCAGATCTTTCTGCCGCCGCAAAAAATTAATGCCTATGGGCATATGTTGGAGTCACTCGGCATAGGACTCTGGCTCGTGCGATTCTTCCTCCTCGCCTGTGTGGTCGTTCATGTGTGGGTGGCCATTCAGCTCACGCGGGAAAATAGCGCGGCGCGGCCCATGAATTACGGGGTGAATCACACTAACCGCGCCAGCCTCGCCTCGCGCGTCATGGCGCGTACCGGCCTCGTGGTGTTGGCTTTCTTGATTTATCACCTGCTCGATTTTACCTTCCGGGTGCAGCATCCAGAGTGGAGTCGGCATTCGTTTGCCTTGGCGGACGGCACGCTGGTCCGCGATGTGCACACCATGATGGTGCAAGGTTTCAGCCGCCCCGGCGTCGCTTTTTTCTACATCCTCGCGGTCGGTTTACTGAGCTACCACTTGGCCCATGGCGTGGTGAGCCTCGTGCAGACGCTTGGTTTTAAAAACGAACGCTGGACGCGTGGCCTTGAGTGCTTTGCGCGGGTATACTGCTGGGGCTATTTTCTCCTTAATGCGGCTATCCCCCTCGCTATTCTTGGCGGTTGGGTTAAGGCCCACGTTTAATATTTTTCGCCATGGCCAAACTTGATTCTAAGATTCCTTCCGGCCCGCTCGCCGATAAATGGCAGCAGCATAAGACCCAGATCAAACTCGTTAATCCGGCCAATAAGCGGAAATACGAAATCATCGTGGTCGGGGCTGGTCTCGCCGGCTCTTCAGCGGCTGCCACGCTGGCCGAGCTGGGTTACCGCGTGAAAAGTTTTGTGTTCCAGGATAGCCCGAGGCGCGCTCACTCGATTGCCGCCCAGGGTGGCATCAATGGCACGAAAAACTATCAGAACGATGGCGACTCCGTGCATCGCTTATTTTACGACACGCTGAAGGGGGGGGATTATCGTGCGCGGGAAGCGAACGTGCACCGCCTCGCGGAAGTGTCCGCTAACATCATCGATCAATGCGCGGCGCAGGGGGTGCCTTTCGCTCGAGAGTACAGCGGCCACTTAGCCAATCGCTCGTTTGGCGGCGCCCAAGTCTCACGCACTTTTTACGCTCGCGGCCAGACGGGTCAGCAATTGCTGCTCGGCGCTTATTCGGCGCTCTCGCGCATGGTGGGACAGGGCGCGGTCGAGCTGCACCCTAACTCTGAGATGCTGGATCTGGTCATCGTTGATGGGCACGCCAAAGGTGTGATTGTGCGTGATCTTAAGACGGGGGCGATTACGCGCCACAGTGCGGACGCCGTGATTTTAGCCACCGGGGGCTACGGCAACGTGTTTAATCTTTCGACCTACGCGCGGCAGTCGAACACCACAGCCATTTGGCGAGCTTACAAACGCGGGGCCTGCATGGCAAATCCGTGCTATACTCAAATCCATCCGACCTGCATTCCCGTGAGCGGCGACTATCAGTCAAAACTTACCTTGATGTCTGAGTCATTGCGCAATGATGGTCGGATCTGGGTGCCGAAAAATAAAGCCGACATCAAAAAAGAGCCGAGTGCGATCGCGGAGGCGGATCGCGACTATTATCTCGAGCGGATTTACCCGAGCTTCGGCAATCTTGCGCCGCGCGATGTGGCTTCACGGGCCGCCATGCGCATGTGCGATGAGGGCCGCGGGGTGGGCGAGACCGGTTTAGGGGTTTACCTCGATTTTGCCGACGCGATCAAGCGGCTCGGTGAGCCGGCGGTCCGGGAGCGTTACGGTAATCTTTTTGATATTTACCACGAGATCACCGCGGAGAACGCCTACCAGGCTCCCATGCGAATTTTCCCAGCGGTGCACTACACCATGGGCGGATTGTGGGTAGACTATAACCTCATGTCGAACGTCCCTGGGCTCTTCGTGCTCGGGGAGGCCAATTTCTCGGATCATGGCGCTAATCGCCTCGGGGCCTCGGCCCTCATGCAAGGTTTAGCTGATGGCTATTTTGTTATTCCCTATACCATCGGTGACTATCTCGCGCAGCAAAAGCCCAGCGCCCAGTCGAATATCGATCGACCAGAATTTAAACAAGCGGCGGAAAGCGTCAGCGCCCAGACGAAGCAGTTGCTCAATAATCCTGGAAAAGAACCCGTGAGCCATTTTCATAAGCGGCTCGGCAAAATCATGTGGGAGCATTGCGGCATGGCACGTACGAAGCAGGGGCTGGAGAGCGCCTTGCAAAAGATTCCGGCCCTGCGGGAAGAGTTTGTTGCTAACGTCAAGGTGCCCGGCTCAGCCGAGACCCTGAATCAATCTTTGGAAAAGGCCGGCCGCGTGGCTGATTTTATCGATCTCGGTGAGCTTATGTGCCGTGACGCNCTCACCCGAGAGGAGAGCTGTGGCGGCCATTTCCGTGAGGAATATCAATATCCTGACGGGGAGTGTAAGCGCGACGACGAGAAGTTTGGTCATGTTGCCGCTTGGGAATATCAGGGCCCCGGCCAGACGCCNCNGCGCAATATCGAGCCGCTCAATTACGAATTCACTAAGATGTCCGTGCGCTCCTACAAGTAAGCCCCCGCAATTCACCATGGTCGCCTCCACTCCTGCTAAGAAACTTTTCTCTGTCACCCTGCGCGTCTGGCGGCAGGCCAGTCCAGCGCAGCTCGGTAAATTTGTCGATTACCCCGCGCACAATGTCAGCCCTGACATGTCTTTTCTCGAGCTCCTCGATGTCGTCAATGACGGTCTGACGGTCAGCAATGACGAGCCCATCGCCTTCGCGCATGACTGTCGCGAAGGGATCTGTGGAACCTGTTCCTGCACCATCAACGGGAAGCCGCATGGTCCCGGCAAAGGGGTCGCGACTTGCCAAGTGTACATGCGGAGCTTTCAGGCGGGTGATGTGATTGTGGTGGAGCCATTCCGGGCGACGGCTTTTCCGATTATTAAGGATCTCGTGGTCGAGCGTTCAGCTTTTGATAAAATTCAACAAGCAGGGGGATTTATTTCGGCCCGCACCGGGGCGGCGCCTGATGCCAATTCAATTTTAGTATCAAAAGCCGTGGCTGACCTCGCCATGGATGCCGCGGCCTGCATCGGCTGCGGCGCTTGTGTCGCCGCCTGTAAAAATGCGAGCGCCATGCTGTTTGTGGCAGCCAAAGTTTCCCATCTTGGTTTGATGCCCCAAGGCCAGCCAGAGCGGGATCGGCGCGTCTTGGCGATGGTGCAGACGATGGATGAGGCCGGCTTCGGCAATTGCACTAATCAATACGAGTGCAGCGCGGTTTGTCCGAAAACCATCACGCACGATTTTATCGCCCGCCTAAATCGTGATTATGTGGGCGCTTTGTTTCGTTCAAAACTTCAGCCGGTCTCCGCGAGTGCCGGCGGGGGCGCTTAACTTTTCCGATCGTAGCGCGCCCGCATAAATTTTAAGGCGTGGCGCGCGAGGTCATCGGAATCACTCCAGAGGTTGCGCCAGACGCACAGCGCGTTGGAGAGCGCGGGATCAACGACGGCCGAAGAGAAAGATTCGAAGGCGATGGGGCCTTGGTAATTGATTTTTTTCAAAGCGTTGAAGAAGGGGTCAAAATTCACATTCCCCGTGCCGAGATAACCTCGGTGGCTTTCGCCGATATGCACGTAGCCGAGGCGGGCCCCGACCGCGAGGACGGCTTGCTCCATACCGTCTTCCTCAATGTTCATGTGATAAGTATCGAGATGCAGAAACGCATTGGGCCGATTGACCGCGGCCAAAAACTCTAGTCCCTCGCGGGCAGAGTTCATGATGTTAGTTTCGTAGCGATTCACGACTTCGAGATTAATATTAATGCCTCGCGCGGCGGCATAGTCCGCGAGGCGTTGCATCGCCGCCACGGCGTTGGCGCGATTTTGAGGAGAGGCCGGCCCCGCATATTTGCCGAGCGCACAGTAGATGACGCCGCAGAGTTCAGTCCCGCCAATGCCCGCGAGCACGTCCGTGGCTTGGCGCAGCAGAGCGTCACCTTGGGCGACGATGGCGGGATTGGTGCTGGTGACATCCGTGGTGGGGGAAAGGCCCAGAGAGGCGTGGGCGCGGAGTCCGTATTCCTGCAGTAAATTCTTCGTCAGGCTGATGTCTACTTTCCAAGGATCCAGCAGGGCAATTTCGATATAATCATAACCTGCCTGCGCGGCGCCACTGATTGCTTGGCGGGCGCCAGCGGGGGTCCAATCGCCGGCCCAGACTAAGGCGTGCCCACCGTATTCTAAGCGCTTGCTCGTGGCCATCGCGCGGGTCGCCAAGATTTATTCTGCCTTAACCGTAACGGTACCGGCCGCGGTGAGTTTAGATTCCTCAAAGGTATCGTCGTAGATGCAGATCGTGACCTGTGAATCCACGCGATAACTCGCCGAGCCTTGGGCCACGGCTGCGTCGAGGGCGCGGCGGG
>JGI12421J11937_10000767_pt1 | contig 12739 bp, 12 predicted proteins | sample LakErihyJuly2011_2_FD_11937 | JGI IMG/M metagenome (IMG submission 11937)
AAGCCGCAAAAATGGCTGCTGGTTTTGGTGCCAGAGTCGTGATTATGGATGTAAGCCTCCCGCGTTTGCGCCATTTAGCAGATATCATGCCAGCCAATGTAACAACATTAATGTCTAACCATTACAACATTTGTGAAGCCATTGCCAAAGCTGATTTGGTTATTGGTGCCGTTTTAATTCCGGGAGCAAAAGCGCCTCATTTGATCACTCGTGATATGCTAAAATTAATGAGCCCAGGAACAGTTGTTGTAGATGTAGCAGTGGATCAAGGCGGTTGTATCGAAACTTGCAAACCTACCACACACGAAGATCCGACGTTTATCATCGATGATATTGTTCATTATTGTGTCGCCAATATGCCGGGAGCCGTTCCTTACACTTCTACCCTAGCCTTGACAAATGCTACTTTGCCTTATGCTTTGCAATTAGCCAACAAAGGGTGGAAAAAAGCGTGCGCTGATAACGAAGAATTGAAAAAAGGACTTAATGTTGCCAATGGTAAAATTGTTTACAAAGGCGTTTCCGATGCCTGGGGATTGCCGTTTAGTGAAGTAGAAACCGTTTTATAAAAACTCTTTTTTCTAAAAAATTAAAATCCGTCAAGTTTTAAAACGAGACGGATTTTTTATGATTAATTATGAGCATGATTTCAGTCGAAACTGAAAATTACTGAACACTAAACACTGATTACTGATCACTAGTGACTACTCCTTTTGTTTTGTCAAATAATAAATTGGAATTCCAATCAACATTATAAAAACACCCCAACCACAAGTACTCGTTTTGGTAACCAATAAGGTGACCGAAATTATGCTAGAAATCACAATAAATAACATCGGTAGAAACGGATAACCAAAAGCTTTATAAGGTCGCTCTGCATCTGGCATTTTCTTGCGAAGGATGAAAATCCCATAAATAGTAAGGATGTAAAATATCAAAACAATTATTACCACGAAATCTAATAATGCACCGTATTTTCCCGTTAAACACAAAGCCGACGCCCAAATGCATTGTGCCCAAAGTGCCCATTCCGGAACACTAGCGCTATTCAAGTTTGCGGCTTTTTTGAAAAACAATCCGTCTTTTGCCATTGTATAATAGACTCTTGCGCCTGCCATAATCAAACCATTGTTGCATGCAAAAGTCGAAATCATAATCATCACTGCAATAACTAAAGTCCCCATATCCCCAAAAATATATTGTGAAGCTACAACTCCTACTCGATCTGATTTTGCTGTCGCGATTTCTTGTAAGGGTATCACTGCAATGTACATAATATTGGCCATTGTATAAATAAATCCAACGATCAGGGTGCCTAGAAAAAGACTTAACCCAACATTTCGTTTTGGGTTTTTAATTTCTTCTGCTATGAATGTTACCCCTTCCCAAGCGACACTCGAAAATTGCGAACCTACAAAAGCTGCTACAAATCCCGATAGCAACGCCGTTCCACTTATTGGCAACCAAGAACCGCTAGTTACATCAAGTGCTCTTGAATCCCACGCATTAGTCCAGTTGGCATCCCAAACCTCAGCTTTGGCAGCCAGAATAAATCCAAAAACTATCAGTCCAGAGAGAGAGGATATTTTGATTACTGTCAAGACCGTTTGCAAAATTTTACCGTCTTTTACACCGCGACTATTGATATACGTAAGCAAAATAATGGTAATAATTGAAACAATCTGCGCTGCATTGAGTGTAAAACCACTCATTTCAAATAAAATGTTTTCATCGCTCAAAGGCGGATAAATATAAGCCGCAAATTTCGAAAAAGCCACGCCAACAGCGGCTATTGTTCCTGTTTGTATCACGGCAAAGAAACTCCAACCGTACAAAAATCCAATCAACTTCCCGTAAGCTTCCTTGATATACACATATTGTCCGCCCGCTTTGGGGAACATCGCACTCAATTCGCCATAACTTACTGCCGCAACAATAGTTAGCAAAGCCGTAAGTACCCAAATTGCAATAAGCCAGCCGGCAGAGCCCACTTGGCGCACCATATCTGAGCTAACAATAAATATGCCCGAACCTATCATCGAGCCTACAACGAGCATTGTTCCGTCTAGTAATCCGAGTTCTCTTTTAAAATGGTCTTCGTTCTTGTCTTGCATATTGTTTTGAGTTTTGGGTATAAAGTTTTAGTTGGTTAAAGATATACTTTTTTTGGAAATAGAGGAAAAGTAGATTTTAAATTAGAAAATTAGTTTTTGATGAATTGTAATGAATAATTCCTACTTTTACAATAATAAAAAGATGATCTCTGCAAAACAAAGTTGCATAAATATTGGTTGGATTATGCAGGTTTTGATAGCTGAATCTTGAATTATATATAATTAGAACCAAACAATATGGAATTACCAAAATATCATGAAACCTTCATACCATTATTAGAAATTCTAAATAAAGTAGAATCGATAAAGAGTAGAGAATTGGCGTCTCAAGTCCGTGATCAATATTATTCTGACCTTCCTCAAGAATTAATGACCCAAAAGACTAGTTCTGGAGCCAATGTTTTACTTGATAGAATACTATGGGGAAAATCATATTTAAAAATGGGAAAATTTGTTTTATACCCAAAAAGAGGTTTCGTTCAAATAACTGAAAAAGGGAAAAGAAGACTTGAATTAGAGAATTTACCCTTACAAGACTTTCAAAATGACCCAGATTTTATAGCGCATCGTGAATCTGTCGTAAGTAAAAAAGAAAACGAAATTGAAATTGAACTCGATATGATTAGAGTCGAAAATGCTTCACCACAAGATTTGATAGACTCTGGATTTTCAACAATTGAAACTGAAGTTAAAACTGAACTTTTAGAAAAACTTAAAGAAATAGACCCATACTATTTTGAAAAGGTAATTTTGATCCTTCTCAAAAAAATGGGTTATGGTGATTTTATTGAAACCTCAAAATCAGGTGACGGTGGAATTGATGGAATAATTAATGAAGATAGATTAGGCCTCGAAAAAATTTACACTCAAGCGAAACGCTACAACGAAAATAAGGTGCGTGAAAAAGATATCAGGAATTTTATTGGAGCAATGAGTGGAGATACAAGTAAAGGAGTTTTTATAACTACGTCAACTTTTGATGATTCCGCTATTAAAAAGGCAAAAGAAGCACATCATAGAATAATATTAATTGACGGCGTAAAATTGGTTGATTTAATGCATCAATATAACGTTGGTGTTCAAGTAAAAACTATTTACGAAATTAAAGAACTAGACAACGACTTTTTTGAAGAAGATTAACACTCTTCTTACCATTGCTTCCTTCTATACCAAAATTAAAATAGTTCTACGTCCTTCAAAACAATGATTACAGTTAAAAAAAGAAAAAACCATAACTATAATTCGATTTAATGTTTTTCAAATAAGTGTATCTTTGTATCACATTATTTTTACACCAAAAATAGTGTAAAACAAGAACATTAAAAATGATGGACAATGATAAGTCTTAAAGAACGAATATTGGAATTGAAAAAAGAGAAAAATGCGGTTATTCTAGCCCATTATTATCAAGAAGCCGATATTCAAGATGTGGCAGATTATGTAGGCGATAGCTTGGGATTATCGCAAGAAGCGATGAAAGTCGAAGCTGATATTATCCTTTTTGCTGGCGTTCATTTTATGGCTGAAACTGCCAAGATATTAAACCCAACCAAGAAAGTAATTCTTCCCGATTTAAAAGCGGGTTGTTCGCTGGCGGAATCTTGTCCTGCCGAAGATTTTAAAAAATTTACCGAGGCTCATCCCGATCACCTTGTCATCACTTATGTCAATTGCTCCGCCGAAGTAAAAGCCTTGACGGATATAGTTGTTACCTCTTCGAATGCTGTTAAAATAGTACAATCTATTCCAAAAGATAAACCCATTATTTTTGCCCCAGATAAAAATCTAGGCAAATATGTCATGGAACAAACGGGCAGAGATATGTTGCTTTGGGACGGTGCTTGCGTGGTTCATGAAGCTTTTTCATTGGACAAACTCATCGCGCTTTACAAAAAAAATCCAGACGCGCAAATTATTGCTCATCCTGAATCGGAAACGCATATTCTAAAAACAGCGAATTATATTGGTTCAACGGCAGGGATGATTGATTATGTAAAAACAAATCCAAGCAACAAATTTATTGTTGCTACTGAGGCTGGGATTCTTCATAAAATGAAACAAGAAGTTCCGCATAAAATATTAATTTCTGCACCTTCAAACGAGGACAACACTTGTGCTTGCAGTGAATGTGGTTATATGAAAATGAATACTTTACAAAAAGTCTATAACTGCTTGCTGAATGAAACTCCTGAAATTTTTGTTCCCGAAGACATCATGAAAAAAGCATTGATTCCTATTGAACGAATGCTTGAACTATCAAAATAAATGATCCAAACAAACTACTTAATTATAGGTTCTGGTGTGGCAGGATTGACTTTTGCTTTGAAAATTGCGGAACAATTTCCACATAAAAAAATCACAATTGTGACCAAAGCTAATAGGGACGAATCCAATACTAGATATGCTCAAGGCGGCATTGCAGTTGTTACCGACAAAATCATTGATTCCTACGAAAAACACATTGAAGACACGCTAATTTGTGGGGACGGATTGTGTGATGAAGAAGTCGTCAAAATGGTCATTACCGAAGGTCCAAAACGATTAAAAGACCTAATCGAATGGGGAGCAAAATTCGACAAAAACACGCAGGGCACTTTAGATTTAGGCAAAGAAGGTGGACATTCAGAAAATAGAGTGGTGCATCACAAAGACCAAACAGGTCAGGAAATCCAGCGGGCGATTTCTAATCAAGTACATCAAAAAGAAAATATTCTAGTATTAGATTATCATCTAGCTATTGATTTAATTACGGAAAACAATCGCTGTTTAGGCGCTTATGTTTTGGATGAAAAAACGAATGAGATTCTCACTTTTGAATCTGATTTTACCTTGCTTGCCACGGGAGGAATTGGTCATCTTTATGGTCATACTACAAATCCAATTATCGCTACTGGCGACGGAATTGCCATGGCTTACCGAGCCAATGCAATTATTAAAGAAATGGAATTTATTCAATTTCATCCTACGGCTTTATACGATGCTTCAACAGGAACATCCTTCCTGATTTCGGAGGCGGTTCGTGGTTTTGGAGCTTATTTGCGTACCAAAAGCGGTCACCGATTTATGCCTGATTATGATTCACGAGGCGATTTAGCTTCGCGCGATATTGTTTCGCAAAGCATTGATTTAGAACTCAAAAAATCAGGTGACGATTGCGTTTATCTTGATTGCTCTCATATAGAAATGGACGGTTTTATCAAACATTTCCCCATGATTTACACCCACTGCAAAAGTCTTGGAATCGATTTGTCCAAAGATTGGATTCCGGTCGTTCCCGCTCAACATTATCTTTGCGGCGGCATAGTAGTAGATGCAACTGGCAGAACGTCTGTCGAAAATTTATTTGCTTGTGGAGAATGTTCTCGAACGGGTTTACACGGAGCGAACAGATTAGCGTCCAATTCCTTACTGGAAGCCTTAGTATATTCGGATAAAGTTTATACTTATTTGGCGAATACTGCTTTCGATAAAAGCCAGTTCGAAGGCAAAGTTACACCTTGGAAAACAGTTGCAAAACCTGTTATAAATTCAAATTATGTAACTAGCAGAAAAGCCGAATTACAACTCTTAATGCGTCAAAATGCTGGAATTGTTCGTAATGATGCTGATTTGCTTCAAGCCAAAGAAAAACTCCGCCTTTGGAAAATTGAAATCGAAGCAAAAATAAAAGACTATCATATAAATGCTGATTTATTTGAGTTGCAAAATTTGATAACTATTGGAACCCTCATTGTGCTACAATCAATCGACAGAAAAGAAAATCGTGGCGGTTTTGTGAAGATTAATACTGAACTATAATTTTCTAAATACTTATTTATTTTTATTGACGATTAAACCTTTAAAACATATCCAGGTCTTATCACTATAATTTTAAAAAAAGTAAGATGAAAAAATTAATTGTATTCGCTTTTTTAATAGTAGGGACCACTATAATAGCGCAAGAAAGAAATAGAAAACATCAAGGAAATCAAATGGAGCAATTTACTCCAGAACAACAAAGTCAATTGTTGCTAAAAAAAATGACCTTAGAATTGGATTTGAATGAGACCCAACAAAAAGAGTTGGCTAGTTTTATTTCGGATAAAATCGCAAAAATGGATTCTCATAAAGCGGAGATGAAAGCGAACAGAGAAAAAGGAATAAAACCTACAAATGACGACAGGTTTGCCATGCAAATAAAGATGCTGGACGAACAAATTGCCGCAAAAAAAAGCATGCAAAAAATCCTTAATGCAAAGCAATTTGAAAAATGGATTTTACTACATGAAGATCGTAGAGAAAATCATCAAGAGAGACAACAAGAGAAACACGATAAAAGACAAGGTTAATTTTAATAATTTGTTACATTGGTTAGTTTGTAAAACTTCCGGGGTGGTTACCGGAAGTTTTTTTATGTACAAAACTAAAATGTCTTTGCAACTTTATCCACGGCTTGAATGGTAAAATCTAAATCCTCATACGTCAGTGCGTCCGTGATAAACCAACTTTCATAAGCCGATGGTGCAATGTAAATCCCTTCTTGCAACAAGCCATGAAAGAATTTTTTGAAAGTTTCGTTATCCCCTTTGGCCGCCGATTGAAAATCTACGACAGCTGCTTCGGCAAAATGTACCGAAACCATGGAGCCTATTTGATTGATGGTGAAAACGACCTTATTTGCTTTTAAAACTTTGTCCATTCCTGCAGCTAAATAGGCTGTTTTTTCTTCTAATCTTTTGAAAATGGCACTATCAGCATCCAATGCTTGCAACATGGCAAGTCCCGCTGCCATTGCCAATGGATTTCCTGATAGAGTTCCCGCTTGATACACCGGACCAAGAGGTGCCAAATAATTCATAATTTCTGCTCGCGCTGCAAAAGCACCTACTGGCAAACCGCCACCAATCACTTTCCCAAAGCAAACCATATCAGCTTTAACATTTAATAATTCCTGCACTCCGCCTCTGGCGAGCCGGAACCCCGTCATTACCTCATCAAAAATTAATAGAATATTGTTGTTTGTGCACAATTGGCGCAAGCCTTCCAAAAAACCTTTGTTGGGCGGAATACAACCCATATTTCCGGCAACTGGTTCAACAATTATGGCGGCAATTTCGTTTGGATTGGCTTGGATCAAAGTGGCAACATTGTCTAAATCATTGTAGGTGGCAAGCAAAGTATCTTTTGCCGTTCCAGCAGTAACGCCCGGACTATTTGGACTTCCAAAAGTCACTGCTCCGCTTCCCGCTTGAATCAAAAACGAATCCGAATGTCCGTGATAACAACCCGCAAATTTGATTATTTTATCTTTTTTGGTATATCCACGAGCTAATCGAATGGCACTCATACAAGCTTCGGTTCCTGAATTTACGAATCTAATTTTATCAATATTTGGCACCATCGAAACCGCCAAAGCAGCGATTTGAGTTTCTAATTCAGTTGGCATTCCAAAGGAAGTTCCTAGTTTGGCTTTTGCAATTACCGCATCAACAACGGGCTGAAACGCGTGACCTAAAATCATCGGACCCCAAGAATTAATGTAATCTATTAATTTGTTTCCGTCTTCGTCAAACAAATAAGCTCCTTTGGCACTTTTGACGAAAATTGGTGTTCCTCCTACTGCTTTGAAGGCACGAACGGGAGAATTTACACCGCCCGGAATTACTTTTTCTGCTTCAGCAAAAAGCTGACTGCTTCTTTGGTATAACATTTATTTTGGGTTATGGGTTCTGGGTTATGGGTTTTGGGTGTAAAAGTTTAAAATAGTTACTCAATTTTTAAGCTTTGCCCTATCGAAATAGCGTCGTCAAAGATATTATTTTGTTTTTTTAATGCCTCAATAGAAATATTAAATTTTTTAGAAATGGAATACAACGTATCTCCTTTTTGGACTTCATATAAATTGGCTTTCTCGCTATTATTTACTGTAGTATTCACATTTTGACTTTGATGCAGAACATAGTCTTTTCCTAAAACCACATTATCGTATTGATCCAAATGATAGCGTTCAATATTACTAATTAATTTTTCAGGATACTTCGCGTCTGTGGCGTAACCTGCGGCTTTCAAACCATTTGCCCAAGCTTTATAATCGCCTTTTGGTAATTGAAACAAGGAAGCATAACGTACTCTTTTTGAAATTATCGCCGCGTGATCTTGATAAGATTCCTCTGGGTTGCTGTATTTCCTAAAGCATTCTTGACTTGCATCGTCGTCGTGAAGCGTGGTTTCTCCCGTCCAATCTGTGTAACATTTTATACCAAAATGGTTGTTCGCCGTTACTGCTAACTTTCCTTGTCCCGCACCCGATTCTAGAATTCCTTGCGCCAAAATGATACTTGCCGGTATTCCGAAATTCCTCATATTACTCATCGCAATATTTTTATAATCCGATATATAACCATGAATTAAATCAGAAGTAATATAAGTTTTTGATGTCAATCCTGTTTCTTCTGAACTTGCTCCTTTTTTGGGAGCATTTGTTTGGGCTGTTTTCGCTTTTGAATTCCTATCTTTTGCAGCTGCAATTACAGATTTAGCGGTGGTACACCCTATCAAAGTTATCATTATTACTAGTAGAAATACTTTTTTAAACATGTATATTTATTGTTGGTAAATGCTTGTTTTTTAATTTGATATTCATTCCTGCAATTCCCTGAATTCCGCCGGTGTGAATGATTAAAATTTTGGAACGCTCAGGAAAGTAATTCTTTGCAATTAAATCCGTAACGCCAAAAACCATCTTTCCGGTATAAATTGGATCCAAAGGAATTCTATTTTCTGCATAAAACCGATTGATAAAAGCGATTAATTCTGGATTTACCTTTCCATAGCCGCCAAAATGATAATCCGTTACTAATTCCCAGTTCTCCTTTTGGGCAAATTTACGAATTTCCTCTATTAGAAAGTCCCCTTTTAAGGCAGGAAATCCCAAAACTTTTTGGTGGGGTAATAGTGTGTTTATCAATCCAGAAATGGTTCCACCAGTTCCAATGGCGCAACAAATAAAATCGTATTGCGCATCCTCATCGGATAAAATTTCTTGACATCCTTTGACCGCAAGCAAATTGGTGCCGCCCTCAGGGATAAGATAAAAAGCCCCAAATTCTTGATGCAATTCTTCAATAAAGTGGTCTTCGGTTTTGTGGCGATAGTCTTCTCTACTTATAAATTGGAGTTGCATTCCGCATTCTTGGGCAAATCTCAAAGTAGGATTGACCAAAATTTCAGTTTCTAATTCTTCTCCTCTAATAATCCCAATGGTTTTAAATCCGTGCGCATTGCCAGCATAAGCAGTAGCGGCAATGTGATTCGAAAATGCTCCGCCAAAAGTGAGTAGCGTCTTCTGATTTTCGGCTTTTGCTTGTGCTAGATTGTATTTTAATTTCCGCAGCTTATTACCGGAAATATACGGATGAATAAGGTCTTCCCGTCTAATGAAAACAGAAACGGCATTGCTTATTTTTATTTCTTGGGTACTAATTTCGTTCAAGACAGCTAGAATTTTTTACAAAGATACGGTAGAAAAGCTTGCTATTCTTTCAAAATACTAGCGTTAGCTATACTTTAAAAACTTCTAAAACGATTGTGTTTTTACTTTATCTGTGTTTTGTTCTTTAGCGTGAGCCTCAGGTTTAAAACTAAGATTTCGATAGACTAATTTGCTGCTCGATTGCACCGAGTACGAGAGAACATAGATAAACGAGTGGAAGTCGGGAGACTTTGCGGAGTGGGGGTAAATTCGACCTATTGGGATACATCACCGCTTAAATTTTATAATTTAGTATGTTAATCGTCATAATGAAATCTACATTGAATTATGAAGCACTTTTGGTCAACACCTTTAGTACCCGAAACTTTATAAACAATTCTATGTTCTCCCGTAATTCTTCTTGACCAATAACCTTTTAAATCATATTTTAACGGTTCTGGTTTTCCTATTCCTCTAAAGGGGTCTTGTTGTATTGACTTTATTAAATCTTTAATTTTTGTAAGTGTATCTGGATCATTCGATATCCAATGTGCTATATCTTCCCAAGCGTTTGGTGTAAAACTAATATCCATGCTTAAACCGTTGCTAATTCATCCAGACTGTGAGACGTAAATTCGCCGTTTTCAGCTTGTTGAATAGATTCAGCAAGTCTTCGTCTATTTGTTTTAGTAGATACTAAATGTTGCGTTTCAATCATTGAATTATATTCTTTCATGGAAATAATTACAACGGCATCCCCTTCGTCATTTCTTGAAACCACTAACATTTCTGATGATTCCGATACTTCATCAAAGTAGTTTTTGATGTTTTTTCTTAAAGTTGAAATGGATACTGCTTTCATATTGCTTTGTTTTAGTTGTACTTTTAATTGTACGCTCAAAGGTACGAAGAGAATACATTACAAAACAAAAAAGAAGGTTATTTTTTTAAACACTTAGTAAAAACCCGATCCTTTCGTGTGGCATACAAGCCCGATAGCGCGGATTTAATTCGTCTGTTCGCTGCGCTCGAGTGTAATCCGTGCCTACAAAAAACAAAAAAAATATAAATTAATTCTTCCTTCTTTTGTAATGACTTTATCTGTGGTCGCTCCACTTTATGGGCACGGATTGCAAATCCGCGCTATCGGGTTTCATATTTATAATTTCTAGCCCAATCTGCCAATTCTTTACTTTCAGGTGACCAGCCATTATCAATTTGATATTGAATAGTTTGGTCGAAAAAATCCATTCTTTGTGTTGATGAGTTAAAAAATTCTTTCATTGGTGGAAGCATTTGCAAAAGCTTTTCATAATCTATTTCCACTGCAAAGTTTCCATTAAACGCTGCATATCATTTGTTAAAAACGTTTTCAACTTATCCAATTAGGTATTCCTTTATGAGTTTGAACCCATTTGCCATTTTTCTTTTTATATATTATAATATATGAACTACCACTCAAACCATCAATATAGCCTTCAGAAAAAGTAAAAATCAGACATTCTCTATTTTGATAATAGATGGGTTCCGAAAAAACATAAAAATCATAATTAAGCGTATTGAAAAAATTCGCTTCAATAGCGGTTACTTTCGAAGACATATATTTTTCAATAAAATCTGCTGTGCCAGGCAGTGATTCTTCAAAAATCACATTTTTATAGGTAAAATTCTCTGCAATCCAGCAACAATCTCCGTCTCGATCAGTGGCATTTTCTATTTCTGCTGCAGTGTTTTTGCTGTATTTTTTTCTTGCTATTTCCCACGCCGCTTCTTTATAAAATGTTTTATCGTCCTTGTACTTTCCTGTTATAGTATCAAGTTCATAAATATCATTTAATTTAAGAATACGTAAGGTCATATTCGTATTGATTTTTTTACTAAGAATCATAATTTTTTTAGAACGATCATTAATTTTTGTGTCTAAAAAATCACTGACTACTGCATATTTTTCTCTGAGTGTGTCATTTAGCTTATTGATCGGATTAATAGGTACTACTGTACTTTTGTCAGATTTAGACGCACAACCTACTATAAGAATTACAACAATGACTATAAAATTTCGATATTTCATTTGGTACATATTTACTTGTTATGTTTTTATAAAGAATGCCTATAATTAGTGTCGAATTTGACTAAAATGAACTTAAAGCATTGCACTTTTGTTTAATTGCAAGGCGCACCAACAGGATATTGTCCTTGACGGTAACTGCCAGTCTGCTCGGCACTTACTCTAGCGGTTATCCTTGTTTCGTCTATTATTCCTTCCTGAGATTTTTTATTATATACAGCAGTACCTTGCAAACCACTCCAAGCAAGATCCAAAAAAACTTGCTTGTCCGCGAGAGAACTTGGAATACCTGTGGTGCTTGTTTGATATTCTTCTAATGCAGATGCAATAGCATCAACATATTTGTTAGCCATATCTTCGTGCTGAGCAGCAAGGGCTGTACTTACATGATTGATTTTGCTTACATATATTTTGAATAATTCAGGAAAATCTGTAAACGGAGCATTAGTTGGATAAGTATTGTAATCATCTACTACACTCAACATATAGGCGTGTATCGTTTCATGTAATAAAGCGGTAGCTCTGTACAATTTTGAGGCCGAGGTGTAAGTATCTTGCGTAACAGTAGTTTGGTAGTTGTTTTGTGAGATTTTAATTGTTTCTGCGTAATTTCCAATGCCTACAGTTCCCATTTTCATAGTCAAATTATACACATTTGTCGCATCTAGTTTTGCCATTACATTTGCTATATCTGAGTTTGTAGCCATTTTTAGCTGCTCCATAATTCCTTTTAGACAAGGGTTAAGTTGTATATCATCTATTTTAGTTTCAATTACAAAGGGAGTTATAGAATTAAAAACCGTTGGATTTTCGATTTTTCTATTTCGTGTTTCGTGTGCAAAAACATAACTTTCAGGTGACCAATTATTATTAATTTGATATTGAATTGTTTCATTAAAATAATTTATATTCTCTTGATTACTAGCAAAAAATCCTTGCGCAGCATCCCCTATATTATACCAAACATAAGATCTTTTAACTGCATTTATATAATTTGAATCATCATAAACAGGATTATCATAAGTGTTAGGAGAATATACATAAGGGTCTGAAGCTCCACCTCCACTTCCAGAAGTATTACCTGGGTCAGAATAGCCACCGCCTGTG
>JGI12421J11937_10000769_pt1 | contig 12730 bp, 23 predicted proteins | sample LakErihyJuly2011_2_FD_11937 | JGI IMG/M metagenome (IMG submission 11937)
CCCCTCACACTTATATTGTCATGTCAAACTTTTGCCCGCCGCAAGGCGGGACTGTTTCTGGTAATGCAAGGCATTACCAGAAAGCCCTTCGGGCAAAAGATATACATATACATGGAAAGCCCTTCGGGCAAAAGACTTGCATAACCAACTGTACGAGCGTGGGCAAAAGATTTGCAGGAAAATCTTACGTTACTTTCTTTCTACCGTATACTATAGGCGTGAGGAAACCAGAATGAATATCGTAATAGCGGTAGCACAGGACAACTATAACATGGGTGCAAAGTGGATGAATGTTGTCTGGTCTGATGACCAGACTGAAACCCTCTCAGGGTTTCTGAAGCATCTACAAAGCGGCCGCCCGTGGCTCCACGTACAGGATATTACCCTGTATACATTCTGTGACATCAAGCTGTATGACTGCTGGCCTTTCAAGGCCAGCCAGCCTATCGACTTGATTCTTATTACAGAGGATAGTTTGGAGTTATCTGAATCGGGGAAAGAGGGGTCTATCCTCACGGAGCTTCCGAGGGTAGTGGTAAGCTGTTACGGTTCCGTCCGCTGGATGGTGGACTATAAGCATAGTGCGAGTGATTGCTGTGTATACTCGTATAGTTTGGATGTTTCTGATATCAAAGTTTCTTCTAAACAGTAGGGGGTTCTATGATTGTATATGTGTCATATCAACAATACGCCTATGAAGGTGAGGATGTATTGGGATTGTTTGACAATCTCAATGCAGCGGTGGCGGCGGCTAGGTTCGCTATCTCCAATGATAGCTGGACTAACAGCGGGAACGCGCCAGCGGGCGCGGTAGAGTCTTTCTCTGATGACCCTCATAGTTTATTCTCATCGCATATTCGTGGTAAATCTTCGCGTGTCGGTTCTATGTCAGTCAAATCAACCTTTGGAGTCTAATATGCACTATAATGATTACGCTATGGCTATGACTAAGGCTGCTGAACATCGTCGTAAGACCCGCGCATGGGAGCGCGCCGGTAAGCTGCTTCGCTCTGCTGAGATTGCGCTGACTAAGGCGCATGAGATTGAGGGTGGCGACGATATTCAGAAGGTTACTAAGAGGGTTGGTAACTGGGAATAGATAAATAGACATACTGAGCGGGCAGGGTTGCATACTCTGTCCGCTCTTTACTTGTGCATGTGTCAAACTTTTGCCCGGTTTCACCGGGCTTGTCTTTGATAATGTAATACATTATCAAAGAGCCCTTCGGGCAAAAGAATCACACATGCTCGGCTGTGAAGTCTGGGCAAAAACATTACAAACTTTTCTGTTCTACTTTGTATTTTTCTTATACTACTTGCGTACGGAGAGACTGACAGAGACGGACTATTGACGGGATATGCATAGCCTTGTCACTTGCACTTTGAGCAATCGAAATGTATATGTGACTGCGCGTTGTATCTCCCCACGTTGTATCTCTAATAGATGCAACAGATAGCGCAGAGATTATTAGGTGCGTATGGGAAATATTTTCTTGTCATACTGTTGATTACTGGCTCTAACTTTGGAGATAACTATGAAGAAAGTTCTGACTATTGTTCGTGGTCTGCCGGGTTCTGGAAAGACGAAGTTTTCTGACTCTGTCTTTTTCACTAACCCAGATGTAGTGGTATTGAAATGGCCAATGACTAAGGTGTTTTCTGCTGATGACTTCTTTATGAAAGATGGTACTTATACCATTGACTTCAGTAAGTTGACTGAAGCTCATGTTGATTGTCAGAATCGTACTCGGGCTGGACTGGAGGAAGGAGCAAACATCGTTGTAGCAAATACATTCACACAACGCTGGGAGATGGAACCCTATCTCCAAATCGCAAATGAGACGGATAGTAGGGTTGTCATTGTGGATTGTTATGATGGTGGCATGGACAATGCTACGCTCGCAAGCACAAACGTGCATGGTGTTCCTGAAAGCACTATCGCACTAATGCGTGAGAGGTGGGAGCATGACTGGCGTTCCGGTAACCCTATCGCTCCTTGGCTGCGTAATAAGAAGTAAGGGCTATTAGTTTGGCAGAGAGTATGTGACTCTCTGCCATTCTTTCTCATGTGCGTGTCAAACTTTTGCCCGGTAAAAGATTTACTGTTACAGTAAATCTTGGGCAAAAACTTTACAACGCTGAGCCTGTGTACGCGGGCAAAAGTATTACATAAATATCTTATCTATTTTATCTTTACCTTATACCATTTGCGTGAGAGGTACTCTAAATGATTGGCTTCTATCAGTTTCGTCAGAGCAATAGTGACGGCTATATCATTACAGATGAAACACGCGGCATAGGAGATTATGTGTATGTCTGGGGAAAAAGCTGGTCTGATGCACAAAAGCGTGCTAAAGATATAGGCTTATTCAGCCTTCCAGTTTGCCATTGTTGTGGCGCGAGATTCATCCACCTTGATAGGTATGATGAGCCTATGAAAGAGTGTCAGGAGGATTCTTTCTTTTCTATGGAAAGTAAGATAACTATCTTTATTCACCTTTCTTCTAAAGCGGTAAAGTCTTTGGTGATTGACAATAGCAATACCAGAGCAAAGACTGTAAACTATACTTGGATAGAAGAATCTGTAAATATCAAATAATCATTAGGAGATTCTATGTCACTTGAAAACATTATTGGTGCTACTATCTTGTCTATTACTGGTGCGGAGGTTGGTAGCAGCAAGCTCACCTTTAGTACAGATAAGGGTACACTTGAGCTTTATCATGGTCAATGTTGCTGTGAAGATGTATGTGTAGAGGATATCAACGGCGATGTATCTGATATGATTGGTGGCGTTGTATCAGTAGCAGATGAGCGTGTGGGTGAGGAAACTGAGGTTGGGTGGGGACGCGAACTCTATACATTCTATGAGATTAGGACTACTAAAGGCGATATGAATATTCGCTGGCTGGGTAGGGACAACGGATATTATAGCGTTTCTGTTCACTATGATTGGACACCCCTATCGGAAGAAGTAGTCGAGGATTACTCCTAATCTAATCTACTTTATTTCTGGACTATATCTATAACAGGAGGTTGATATGTGGGTTGTTGTTCTAAATGATGGAGAGACTTATAGCTCTCTCCAAGGTTGTAAGATTCTGCTTGTTCCCTCTTCTGAGCAGGGTGATAATATGGACAGATACGTAGAAGAAAATGAAGATAAGGGTATCGCCCTCAATCTTACTTCCGGGAGAGACTATGTGTTCTCTGGTGATATTGTTGTCCATGAGTTGGATGAGATTGAGGCTAATACGGCTGTAGGTTCAGATGCGGAAGAAGTAGTGGAATAATAATAATCTAATCTACTTTATTTCCTGTGTATACTTCACACACACTCACAGAGGTTATCTATGGCAACACCATACCATTACAAGGTAAATGTAACGCTCCCTATTGGAGAAGTTACCATTGAAGCTCAATACTATAATGGTTTTCCTGGCTCTTACTTTGAGCCTTCAGACCCTCCTGAAATCGTTGTTGATACTGTTATGAAGGATGGGCAACCTTTCGAGCTTACAGACGATGAATCTGAGCTTTACTACGGCATTATGTTGGGTGCTGTATGTGACGCACATGAGGCTCATGTGAGTGAGTGCTATGGCGAACATGCAGGTAGCTATCTGGATGTTGTAGAAGATTTCTAATATAGGAGTGTCAAATGTTATTTGTTGTCCTAATAGATGGCTCTATCTTTCAGCAGCATGTTTCAGATAAAAGGACTGCTGAGAATATGCTTTCTTATTTAGACCACTCTTGGGCTGAGTGGATGGGAGAGAGAATCTATCCAAAGTGCTGGTACTAATATTAGAGAGTCAGGTTATCTGGCTCTCTTTTTTATTATCAGTGTCAATCTTTTGCCCGTAGGGCATGATTATCCAACTGGATAATCATCGGGCAAAAGATTTGCAAAGCTATCTATAGCGGGCCGGGCAAAAGATTTACGAGTATGGTGTAGCTGGCTCGGGCAAAAACTTGACAAGTCGTTGTAATCCTTTATACATTTTTTCTAATCCTTTTTATTCCATCCTTATACTACTGGCGTAAGAAACGATTTCAAGTAAGACAACCAGTAAGGAGTCTATCTAATGTCCACTATCCCCTTGTCCGTATCCTCTGACTATCTCGCTAACTGGGGAGCTAAAGAAGGGCTGCGTGAAATGATGCAGAACTTTATTGACTCGCAGGATGATTGCGGAGTAAAAGGCTCTATCTCCTATGAAGGTGGCACCTATACTGGTAAGGTTACTCTTACCAACTATGGTGCAAAGACTCTGAATCGTGAGGCATTACTCTTTGGAGTTACTTCCAAAGCTAATCGTACTGACCAAAGGGGTCAGTTTGGCGAGGGTCTAAAGGTAGGTTGCCTTGCTTTGGTTCGCGAGAATCGGCAGGTTACTATCAGGACTCAAACCGAAAACTGGATTGCTTCTCTCGCTCCTTCTGCTGAGTTTGGNGGTCGCAAAGTCCTTACTTTCAAGACTCATAAGCGTCAGACTGTTACTGACGATGTGACTGTTGAAATCTACCCTGTGTATAAGGAAGAATGGGATGAGCTGAATCGCTCTTTCATGTTCATGCAAGAAGATGTTGAGGGTAAAGAGTCGGATTACTTTGGTAAGATTCTGACCGGTGAAGCCTTCCGTAACAAGGTGTTTGCAAAGGGTATCTTTGTGAAAGACATGGAGGATATGAAGTGGGGTTATGACCTTGCTAACATGACTCTAAACCGTGACCGTAGCATGGTTGATGAGTGGGACGTGCGTACTAATATCACGCACCTACTTTCTTCGCTCTATAGCTCTGGTAGTATCACGCTTGAAGATATCCGTGATTTGTTTGATAACAATCATTGGGAAGCACAGTCCTCTTACGCATGGTCTGGTACGACCATTATCAAGGATATGCTGAAGAAGTATGTGGGTGAACAAAATGGTAAGAAGTGCATTGTAACCGCTGATGCAAGTGAGGCTACTAAGGCTGAGTCTTTTGGATGGAGTAGTGTGCGTGTGCCTAAGTCTCTTGCAGATGCTTTTGGCTCGCTTCTGTCCTCTGACTATCATGTTGAGTATCGCAAGGAGATTGGACTCTCTACCTTCGCAGAAATGACAAATGAGTTGCGTGACTCTGTTGCGGAGGTTTACGATAACTCTACTCTTTCTCTTGATGAAGCCTCCAGCCTTACTTGGGCAACTGAAGTGCTCGCGGGTGCGGGTGTAATCGTAGAGCCTTCTGTAGTAAGGTTTGTTCGTGATGGAGAAATCCTCGGTCTGTATAAGAGCGGAGATATCTTTATTGCCAAGTCTATGCTGGCTGATAAGGTTGAGGCTCTCTCGATTCTGGTGCATGAATACGCTCACAACTTTGGTGGTGATGGTACGATTGCTCATTCTTCTGCGATTGAGTCTCTGTGGACTAAGATTGCTAAATCGCGTATGCGTTAGGAGTTAGTATGATAGTATCTGTTTTCATTGTAAGCTCTCAATGTGACTATGATGAACCATACATAGAAGGTGTTTGGAGGAAAAGGAGTGATGCAGAGTCTTGGGTAAAAATGATGCAGGAGTCATGGGAGAATGTGGGTGATCATCACACCCTCTATTCTATCAAAGAATACCATGTGAAGTAGCTGAGAGGGCCGGTCTATCCGGCCCTCTCTTTTTATCTATGCGTGTCAAACTTTTGCCCGCCTTGATTAGCTCTAGAGCTAATCAAGGAGCCCTTCGGGCAAAAGTATTACATACTTTTCTATTTTGCTTTATATCCTGCTTATACTAGATATAGCTGGAGTATTTGAAACAAGATGTATATTATATATGCCGTTGCTCTTTTTATTATTTACTATCTTGGCTCACTCTATATAGAGGAGTTGAGGTTTTCAAAAAAGAATCAGGAGTATATTTCTAAACTTTCAAATGAAAATAAAAAGTTACAATGCTCATTAGAAGAAAAAGAAAAAAAACTTCTTGAGAAAAAAGCGGAAAATAAAAAGTTACAATGCTCATTAGAAGAAAAAGAAAAAAAACTTCTTGAGAAAAAAGCGGCAATTGAAAAAACTATAAAGCAATATGACGATATGTTTTCTTATACAGAATTTGATATTGTTAATCTAAATGAAAACACTATTGACATAGTTAGAAGCGAAAAAATATTTAAAGGATTATTTCTTCCTACAAAAATCTCTAACAATCAGCTTGAGAAATATATTGGAAAGATAAAAGACAATAGAGAAAAAAGAATGTTATTAGCAGATAACAAGCCAATCATTTCGGCTGCTGTTGAGAACGGAGCATTTGACGATAGATCTTGGATCAAAAGATATAAAGAAGAGTGTCTATTTGTTCAAAAAGAAAAAGGATTAGTTGCACCAAGTATTCCGAAAGATGGGATCGAGTGCAAGATTATCAAGAATATTGATGGTGATACTGTTTGGGTTTCTATTCCAAGTCTAAATATAGATAAGATAAAAGTTAGAGTTGTAGGATATGACACTCCAGAAAGCCATAAGCCGGGACATGGTATCTATCATGGTGCATATGAGGCTTGTATTATATCTGATAAATTGATTGCAAATGCTTCTAGTGTTTGGATTAGATATGATAAAGAGCAGGCAGCGCAGGATTGGTTATTTGATAAGTATGGAAGATTACTAGCGCATATCTATTTGGACAACAAACCGTTAGGCTTATCCCTGATTGAGGAGGGTTATGCTTTTTACATGGATGCGTTTCCAATGGAAAGTTCTTTTCATATAGAGCTTGCTGCGGCAGAAGGTATGGCAAGAGCAGACAATAAAGGTATGTGGGATTCTCTCAATAAACTAAATGAAAGAGAGCTAAAGAAAGTAAAGTTTGGATTGAATGAGTTTATTACAAAGTATTCTGAATTGGTTACTGAAGAGACTAGACTTAGAGACGCTCTAAACTATATGCTTGGATCAATTGTAATGAAATCAAAAAAATCTTCAATTGTTCATAACCCAGATTGTCGTCATCTAAATACTATAAAGAGTAGTAATCTTTCTAATATAGAAATTGATTCAAACAATTTAGGTAATATTTTTGCTTGCAAAACTTGCGGATCAGATATCCTAAAAGAGTTGTTGTAAGATGGGGTGGCTGACAGCCACCCCCTTCGGGCAAAAGTATTACATATTTTTCTATTTTGCTTTATATCCTGCTTATACTATAGGCGTGGTTAGAGAGGAAGAAAGAATGAAATGTAGAGATTGTAATGTTGAAATGATAGTCAGTACTGGAATGGTTCCTGTATGGGGTACTTTGGATGATAGACCCATTCAAACAGGAACCACATTGAACATGGTATCAGCCTCAGAGTGCCCTGTTATGAAATGTCCTGAGTGTGGTCACTCTGTTTACTTTGGCGAAACTCTATATAGTGAACAGAAGTAATCTAATCCACTTTTTTTACCAGATATACTTTACCTGCAAGGAGTTAGAATGGATGAGGTTGGACTTTCTTATGTTATAGTCTGTGAACATTCTGCTTCGGTTTCATTCTATGGCCCATTCGGTTCCATGTTTGAGGCTGAACAATGGATGGAAAGTGATGAGTCTGACAATGGATCAGAACATCGTTGGATTGCCCCTATGAACTCTCCCGAATTTTCCTGATCTACTTGGAGTCGCTTATGCCTAACTGGGTTTATTGTAATGCCACTATTAGTGGCTCTGCTGAAGATATGGCACATTTTTTCGCTGCTGCTAAAAAGGGTGGTGATCGCTTTTTTGCACACACAGATCACGTAACAAACTGGGGTGCTTTCACCGACATTCAGTTAGAGTTATTGGTGGCAGAGGCTTTTAGTTTTCTGCAAAAAGAATCGAGAGTGTTTTCTTTTCATTCGCTATATCCTATGCCTGTGGCCGTTCAGATTATGCCATATGACCCAGGAGTATTTAGCAAAACTCTGGAATCTAATCCGGCAATCGCTGCGTTCTGTGAGAAGAATAATGTGACAGAATGTGGATACTCATGGGAGTATAGCAACTGGGGAGTGAAGTGGGGTGATTGTGGTACTGAAGTCAATCATATCTCTGACACACATCTGTGTGTGTACTTTGAGACTGCGTGGGGAGTGCCGCATAGCTTCTGGGAGAAAGTTTCTTTAGACTACCCTACTCTCACCTTTGAGATGACTTACGAGGAAGAAGGTCGAGATTTTGCGGGTGAGGTTACTTACTTGGCTGGAGTGAAGCATGTAGTAGAGTTTGATACTGTGGATTATGATGAGGATTATAGCGTAGACTCTGAATAATAGTAGCCTAAGTATTTATGTCTAACTGAAAAAACAAAGAGGTAAAAGATGATTGAAGCTCCTGATACTATGTCTGTTGATTACTTCTGCTCGCTCTTTGGTCTTACTACTTATGAGGATTTGTGTTCATTGAATCTGGGGTGGATTTCCGAGCGTTCTGCAGACATAGTATCCTGCTTTGAGGAGGATTCTGATGAGTGGAACGCAGCTTTTGATGCTGAAAGTAAAAGGACATGGGAGAACATAAACTCCGCCCATGAAAAAGCTATGAAAGCTGCAACTGATTATCTCTCTAATGAATGTATGATCTCAGTCATTCTGGATGAGAATACTGCTATGGTTACATTCGAGTCTGAGGACTGGAATAAGGCGATGGACATTGTTATTGAGTCTATCAACGGCTATGGTATGTTCAGGTTTGATTCAGGTGAGGATTTGATTCTCTCCGGGCCTTATGCTAATGCAAAGGTCGCTACTATCGCTCACATGCATTGGCACAAAGAGCGTGGCGATATCTTTGGAGAGACAGGAATCAAAGAGTTATTCCAAAAGACTTTGGAGCAGAATAATATATAAGCTGGGTGGGGTTTACGCTTGCGTGTGATAGTATAGACCTTGAATAAGTGTAGCCCACAGTATTAGGAGTATGGCAGCTATGTCATGCTCCTTTTATTTTTTTGTTGCCATTGTAAAACTTTTGCCCTATTATCTATAGGGGTGGATATGGATAATGCAGTATGGGGAGCGGTTAACTACATCTTCTCACTTATGCTCTGGCTCCTTATAGATGAGGATGGCATAATGATATTGAAGATTATTTGGTTACTAATGGCAATAGTAACTATTGTTGGTTTTATAAAAATAGGAGCAAGTAATGATAAAAGTTAAAAAAGGTTCTAGAGTATTTTATTCAGAGAAAGGACACAAGGGTTTTCATTATCCTTCTAATGATAATTCGTATCTAATCACAGAAGAGGTTGAGGTAAGAACACTAAATTGGGTCTTCTCTAAAGAAGATGATAGAATCCCTGTGACTATTAGCTTACCAGACGATCCCGCTAAAGTTGTATGGATAAGAAAAGTAGATCTATTAGACTGATGGAGTTTTTTCTTCCATAGTTATTACTAATACATAGTAGGGTGCATCTAATGTTTTAGCTGCCTTGGAAGATGCACCAGATATGGTACTGCTGAAGTATACCATGCTAGTCATTGCTTGAAAGTCAAATCCAAGAGATTTGACTTTCTTCCTAATCTCTAACTCAGATTCTAAATCTCTAAAGAAGATTCCAACTTCTTGTTTATCTGGAAAGAGCCCAGCGCCAGGAGGATAATATTCCATTTCTAATATGGAATCTCCTAGCTCATCTCTTACACTATTCAAAAAATCAACATCAATCTTTAGTGCTTTCTTTATTATAAACCTGGAAAGCCTTTGTGCTTCACGGGCAAAACCTTGACTATTCAAGTCAAGGGCCAAACTTTGCAGTGCTTTGAGCTTTTCTTTCATGGAAATCCTATTGTATAAATGATATTTGTTATCTTTATACCTAATAGTAATAGGTCTTAGAAAAAAACTAATCTAGTTTGTCTACTCGTTATACCTATGGTGCGGTAAGGTTCCGCGAAAAAGGAGATAAAAATGTCTGATGGATTTTACTCGGATTCTGGTTCCGTTATGTTTCGTAAGAATGGAATCTCTTTCTCTCCAAATACTCTGGAAGGAGTTGTTAGTGTTTCTGCTGACAGAAATACTGGAGTTTCCCTTGGCCTAATCAACGGTGCTTCAATGTCTATTCAATGGGGTACTTATAACTATTGTTCTAATAGCCGTATTCTCATGAGTGGTACTTCCTCCTATTGTAATGATGCGGAGGTTGCTGTCTTTACACGCGATGGATCTGCCCATGACTTTGGAGGAGATACTGTTCTTGGTTGGCAAAGTCTGGAAGATGTATTGAGTTTGATTACTCAATACAGCAGCAACAATGTGTTCTTGGAGGAACAATGTCAGTAGTAATGAATCAAAACCATCCAGTCTTTGAACATGACTGTGAGGCCTGCAAGTATCTTGGCTCTATTACTATGGACGAAATGATTTACGATTGTTATTTTTGTGACAAATGTATTCAAACATACGTCGGCAGATATGGATCTCATGGTGATGAATATATATCTCTGCCTTCTTCTTTCATGCCTATAATGGGAAGTATGGAGCCATATAAAACAATCATTGGATTACATAACCAAGCATAAAAAAGGGGAGGCCAAAAGCCTCCCCTTTTTATTTGTCTAGATTTTATCTATCTAAACCTTTTCAGTTTTGGTCTATTCATGCGGGATACTTCCATCTCACCCTCATCTTCACTAAAACTTGGCAGTTTTAGTCTATTCATGCGGGATACTTGCCTCTCACCTTCATCTTCATCTTCATCTTCATCTTCATCTTCATCTTCATCTTCATCTTCATCTTCTTCAGGATCATCTTCTCGCCAATCTTCTCCCAATCTTCTCCAACTACGTCTGCATCTCCCATGCGCTCCTGATCCTCTTCAAAGTGTGCTTGTTGTGGAGAAGTCTGCTTCAATCTATCCCATTCAGATCCCTTTGCAACAGGTGGAAGCTCATACTCTCCTGAAGGCATCTCAAGTTCTTCTTCTGGTTTAATTTTTTCTTCATCTATTTCTGCCATTAGTTCTTCATATTTTGATTCAATATCTTCTTTGCAGCCATCATATATTTCTTTTGCTCTGTCTGCTAGCTCCATTATAGGATCTAGAATTTCCTTTATCTCATCAAATTCATCATAAGCATCTTCTAATTTTACTTTTGCAAATGCCGCAATATTCTTTTCGATACTTATTCCAACTCTAGCCCATCTACTATATTCACCGTCTACATCTAACTCCATAGTTTCTAGACCGTAATATTCGGATATCTCCGTGCCAACCATATTACTGACATGATAGTTTTCTTCCCAATCAGCGAACATTTGATAAGGATCAGCCCTGACATTTGGGTGGCCCCAGTTTCCTAAAATTGATTCATCCATTTCGGTTATCAGTGATTGTATTGCATTCATAATATCTTCTTTAGAATCTAGTTCATTAGATTCTAAATTTTCGGACAGTTCTTCCGCAATAGATTCTATCTTTTCTTTAAGATGCATTACAGAGTTAGGGCCGTATCCTGCTTTTTCTATCATATCAAAGATATCATTAATGCAGCCGGTTGTAGCAGAGATGAAATCATCAAGTGTATGAGGGGTTCTTCTTAGCTTAGCCTCAAAACCCCTATAAGAAGGGCGATCTGTTCCCTTTAGAGCTGTTCCTTCTGGGTATCCAAATTCTCCAGACTCATTCACTTCTAGCTCTGAGTCTTCAGGCCCTTTTGACATATATGCTGGAGTACCCCTTCCAATCCCAGCCATTTTGGAAATAACTTTGTCTAATAGATCTGCTTCTTTTGTCAGCCCAAGCCCATCTAGCTTGTTGGCAATTTTAGTTAATTCTTTTAACATACATTCTCCTAATATAAAAAATTTAAACTGCAAAGAACAGCAGTCACAAGTATTGTAAAAAATGTTAGTAGATTTTCGGGCAAAAGTTTGACATAAAAAATACATAGGAAAAACTCCCTATGTCTAATCTATCTTATATGTTTACTGAAAGCAGTTATCATCTACTGGAATAGCCACAATAGGGCCGGAGTAGTTAGGCGGCAGATAAACTGCATCAAACTCTAGATAGTCTACCTGAATATTAGGAGTTGTTTCAACTGGAGTAATGAGGCTGGCTGCAAAGAAAAAGATGATTCTAATCATTTTATATTCCAATTTAGTTTCCGTGGTTCTTATCATCCTCAATATAAGGCTGGAAGAAAGTAAAGTAAGATTTTCAAGGCTACGATTCCCCGGCCTCGCCGGGCAAAAGCATTACATATTTTCTTACTTTGTTTTATTTTCTCATTATACTATAGGCGTGAGGGAAACGGAAAGCGAAGGTCAAAAGACGGTAAGAATAAAAGGTAGAGAAAATAACTAATCCAGTTTATCTTTTCCTTATACTCTATACGTCGGAAGGCAGCAAGCAATCCAACACTCCCACTCTCTGTAAGTAGTGACTAGCTGAAACGCGGGCAGCTAAGTTACTTTATCTAACGCTCTATCCCGCTTATTACTTGGAGTCTATCATGTCTGCTATCTTTGCCACTGAATCTACTGAAAATCCTGTCACCCTTATCAAGCAAACTCTTTCTGTCAAGCCCAATGATGATGGTGATATCATGGTTACTTTCACCACTAACAAGGGTAAGGGCAGCGGGGCACAGGTTCTTCCTTTCGCTGAGTTTCGGGCGGCTATTGCCGTTCTGACCGAAGCTGCGAAGAACGGCGTTCCTGAGATTGCTGAGGATGAAAGCCTCCCTGCTGATGAGGTTGTACGCCGCACTCTC
>JGI12421J11937_10000775_pt1 | contig 12671 bp, 8 predicted proteins | sample LakErihyJuly2011_2_FD_11937 | JGI IMG/M metagenome (IMG submission 11937)
ATTGCAATGGTTTTAAACCAGTCAGGAAATAATGGGAGCGCGTTTACCACTCCTTTTAACGAATATATGCTGGTGGCTTGGTTAGCTAAAAATGCAAACGCTACAAATCCGGGTTATTCAAAATCTCAAACATTTTGGAATACTTATTTTGCAAATCCAACAACAGCAGCAATTACAAGACCAAATTACGCAGGTTTTGTTACCCTTTCTGATGGTGGATATTTATCTAGCTTTATTCCTCAGTTTTGCTATTATTTTGTAAATAGTTTTAAAACGGATGCCAATTATATGTCCTATTTCAATAATTGGTTGAATGCAGATAAATTGTATGCAACTAATAACGGCGCGCCAAATAGTTATGAATGGGGACTTGGAGCGGGTGAAATTCCCGGCGGAGGATATTCTGCCGACAAAATTAACGATAATCCTAATAAAATTGTTTCGCCTCATATCATTGCAGGATTTAGCCCCATTTATTCCAATACTAAATTAGACATATTAAGCCTTTATAATAATGGAAGTGGAGCTTCAATTTATAGTCTTCCCAGCAATACTGCAAAAAAAGTTTTATGGCGGTACAAACGAACTAATACAGCCACAAGAGCAGCATACATTCAAGCCATAGATTACTCCACGATGTTATTCGGATTGGCTTCATTGCCAGAAAATCTTGGGATTAATTGGTTTTCGTCCTATAACTGGCCACTTGACGCACAAGAATTGGCGACAGATGATTTTTCAAAAGTATCAGACGAAATAAAGGTATTTCCAAATCCTTTCGTTGAAAAAATCACGATTTCAATTAAAGATTCACAAGATGCCGAAATTAAAATCTTTGATGTGTCTGGGAAACAAATTATGGTAACCAAAATAAATAGTGCAACAGAAACTATTTATTTACCAAAGGAATTAGCAACTGGTTTGTATATTCTCGAATTAACTACAAATGCAGATTCAGTTAGAGTTAAAATTATTAAAAAGTAGCACAATTTAGATTCTGATAAACTAAAAAAATTATATACAATGAAGCGTTTTCTTCCTTTTTATTTCTTGTTTGTCGTAAACATTGTTTTTTCGCAAAATGTTTCATCCCCGTCCAATAAAATCTCCCTAAATTTTAAATTAACGGCAACTGGAGAACCTTCTTATTACGTTAATTACGCCAAAAAAACGGTAATTTCCGAAAGTACTTTAGGAATAAAACTAAAGGACAAACCAGCTTTAGATGCTAATTTTGTAATAGACAGCGTCAAAAATTCTAGTTTCAATGAGTCGTGGAAACCTGTTTTGGGTGAACAAGCCAATATCCTTAATCACTACAACGAAATAATAGTTTGTCTTAGTCAAAAAGAAACTAATGTAAAAATGAATATTATATTTCGGGTTTTTGACGAAGGAGTTGCTTTTAGATATGATTTTCCAAAACAAACAGCATTAAATTATTTCATCATTTCTGATGAAGTTTCACAGTTTAATTTAACTGAAAATCACAAAGTTTTCTGGCTTCCAGGAGATTTTGACAGTCAAGAGTATGCTTATAATGAAACCTCTTTCGCTGACATTAACACGCAGAAAATAGACTTAAATAACGGAATTGGACTAAAATCCATTTCTGGGAAAAATGTCATACAATCGCCATTAATGATGAAATCTCCTTCGGGTTTGTACCTCAATATTTTTGAAGCCGCCGTTGTCAATTACCCAGTTATGCATCTTGATGCAGACGTAAAGAATTACAAATTGACCTCGCATCTGGTTCCTAATGCCATTGGCGATAAAGCCTATTTGCAGGCGCCTTGCGTTTCCCCTTGGCGAACCATTATGATTAGTGATGATGCTAAAGATATTGTAAGCTCCAAAATGATTTTGAACTTAAACGAACCCAGTAAAATAGAAGATACGTCTTTCATAAAACCAATGAAATATGTCGGAATATGGTGGGAAATGCACCTCGGAAAATCGACTTGGGATTACGCTGGGTCTCAGAATGCACAAAATGTTTTGACACAAGATTTACTACCTTCTGGAAAACACGGAGCAACCACCGAAAACACCAAAAAATATATTGATTTTGCTGCTAAAAATGGTTTCGATGGCGTCTTGGTCGAAGGTTGGAACGTGGGCTGGGAAGATTGGTTTGGCAATTGGAAAGAAGATGTTTTCGACTTTGTGACGCCTTATCCCGACTTTAATATTGCTGCGGTTACAGCTTACGCCAAATTAAAAAATGTAAAAATGATCATGCATCACGAAACTTCGGGTTCGGTGGCCAATTACGAACGCCACTTAGATCGCGCTTTCGACTTGATGAAAAAATTAGATTATCCAGCCGTGAAATCAGGTTATGTGGGCAAAATTATTCCGCGTGGCGAATTTCACGATGGTCAAACTATGGTCAATCATTATAATTTTGTGGCCAGACGTGCTGCTGATTATAAACTGATGATCAATTCGCACGAAAGTTCTCGTCCAACTGGTTACGGACGAACCTATCCCAATTACATTGCTGCCGAAGCCGCTCGAGGTAATGAATTCAATGCTTGGAGTACAGGAAATCCGCCCATGCACGAAACGATTTTGCCTTTTACCAGATTGCTTGGCGGTCCGATGGATTATACGCCAGGGATTTTCGAAATCAAAATGAGTTATTACGATAAATCAAAAACCGAACAAGTTCATACTACTTTGGCAAAACAATTGGCATTGTATGTGACGATGTATTCGCCTTTGCAAATGGCCGCTGATTTACCAGAAAACTATGAAAAATATCCAGATGCGTTTCAGTTCATAAAAGATGTTGCAGTAGATTGGGACGAAAGTAAATATATTGAAGCCGAACCAGGCGATTATTTGAGTGTTGCCAGAAAAACAAAAGGCAAAGAGACGTGGTTCCTTGGAGCAATCACCGATGAAAATGCCAGGAAATCAGAAATAACTTTGGACTTTCTTACTAAAGGAAAAAAATACAAAGCCATTATTTATGAAGATGCAAAAGACGCCGATTGGAAAAACAATCCAGTAGCCTATAAAATAAGTACAGTTGAAGTTACTTCTAAATCAAAGATCAAATTGAATTTAGCACCCGGAGGTGGAACAGCAATAAGCTTTAAACCAACAAAATAAAAGGTTAATGACTGTAAATTTAAAATAAAACCGTAAAATGAAAATCTTTAAGAATACGTTGTTCAGTCTGCTTATTTGTTTTTTTAGTAATGGCAATGCCCAACAAAAAACTTACTGCAATCCCATCAATATTGATTACGGATATTGTCCCATTCCTAATTTTGTGACACAGGGAAAACATCGCGCCACGGCTGATCCTGTTATCACTTTTTTTAAGGGCGAATATTATTTGTTTTCCACAAATCAGTGGGGATATTGGCATAGCAAAAATATGCTCGATTGGCAATTTATTCCTCGTAAATTCCTTCGACTTGAACACAAAGTGTACGACGAATTGTGTGCGCCATCGCTATCTTTTGTAAACGATACGTTGCTGGTTGTGGGTTCTACCCACGAAAAAGAATTCCCTATTTGGATGAGTACAAATCCATCGAAAGACGATTGGAAAGAATTGGTTCACAAATCAGAAGCGGGAGCTTGGGATCCTTATATTTTTTGGGATAAAGAGAAAGATGAAGTTTATGAATATTATGGTTCCAGTAATTTATATCCGTTATATGGTGTGAAATTAAATCGGAAATCTTTTCAACCTGAAGGCGAAGTATTTTCATTAATTGCGTTGAACGATGAAGAACACGGCTGGGAACGTTTTGGCGAAAACAATGACAATACGTTCCTTCAACCTTTTATGGAAGGCGCTTTCGTAAGTAAATATAAAGATACTTATTATTTGCAATACGGCGCGCCAGGAACCGAATTTAGCGGTTATGGCGATGGTGTTTATGTGAGCAAAAATCCGCTTGGTCCTTTCGAATACCAATCGCACAATCCGTTTTCTTATAAACCTGGAGGATTTGCCAGAGGAGCCGGACACGGAGCAACTTACGAGGATGTAAATACTGATTATTGGCACGTTTCAACAATTTCAATTTGCACCAAAAACAATTTCGAACGCCGTTTGGGTATTTGGCCAGCGGGTTTCGACAAAGACGGAATATTATATTCGAATACGGCTTACGGGGATTATCCCACTTTTTTGCCTTCGGAAAAGAAAAACCATTTGAATGAAAATTTCTCCGGTTGGATGTTACTAAATTATAATAAACCGGTTGAGGTTTCTTCAACTCTTGGCGGATTTCAGCCTAATTTCGCCGTAAATGAAGACATAAAAACTTATTGGTCGGCAAAATCAGCAGATAAAGGCGAATATATCATTTCTGATTTGGGTGAAAAAAGCACCATCAATGCCATCCAAATAAATTATGCCGATCAGGATGTTGAATTAATGGGTAAACCGGAAACAACTACGGGTCATAAATACATTTTGTATTGTTCTGATAATGGTAAAAATTGGAAAATTCTGCTTGACAAAAGCAAAAACAACAAGGACGTTCCGCACGATTATATCGAACTCGAAAAGCCAATTCAGGCACGTTATGTAAAAATAGAAAACATTCAAATGCCAACTGGAAAATTTGCTTTGTGTGGCTTCAGAATTTTCGGAAAAGGAAGTGGAATTTCTCCTGCGATTGTCCAAAATTTTGTTTCTTTACGAACGGAATTAAATAAAGAAGGGGAAAGACGCAACGTTTGGTTCAAGTGGCAGCAAGAACCTTCGGCAGATGGTTATGTCATTTATTTTGGCAAAGCGCCAGACAAAATGTACGGATCGATAATGGTTTACGGAAAAAATGAATATTATTTCAATGGTTTGGATAAATCCGAAGCATATTATTTTCAAATTGAAGCATTCAATAACAATGGCATTAGTCCACGAACCGAAATAAAAAAAGTAGAATAAATAAAACATTATAATTTTATGAAAAAAACAGTTTTTTTAATAGCACTATTTCTAAACGGAATGGCGCTATTGGCACAAGCCAGTGACGAACAAATACTTAAGGAAATTTACAAATCATCATTAAATAATGCTAAATGTTATTCGTGGCTGGATTATTTATCAAATTCCATTGGAGCTCGATTATCAGGCTCAGATAATGCTGCAAAAGCGGTTCAGTACACCAAGTTGCAAATGGAATCCATTGGTTTTGATCGGGTGTATCTACAAGAAATGATGGTGCCCAAATGGGTTCGTGGTGAAAAAGAAATCGCCTATATCATTGACAATAAATCTAAAGTTAACATACCAGTTTGTGCGCTCGGAGGTTCTATTGCCACATCAAAAAAGGGTCTTACTGCAGAAGTAGTCGAAGTGAAAAGTCTCAAAGAATTAGAGGTTTTTGGCGAAAAATTAAAAGGTAAAATTGTTTTTTTTAATAGACCAATGGATCCTGAAAATGTGGAAACATTTTTATCCTACAGCGGTTGTGTTGATCAAAGATCGTCTGGAGCCAAAGAAGCTTCTAAATATGGTGCGGTGGCAACTATTGTTCGTTCGATGAATTTACGATTGGACGATTTTCCGCATACAGGCAATCAAAACTATGGTGATATTCCGAAATCACAATACATTCCTGCTGCTGCAATAAGTACGAACGGCGCTGAACTATTGAGCAAATCTTTGAAAAATAATCCAAAACTTAAATTCTATTTTAAACAATCCTGTATGCAAATGGAAGATGTTGTGTCCTATAATGTTGTTGGTGAAATTAAAGGAAGCGAGCATCCTGAAAATATTATGGTTGTGGGTGGACATCTTGATTCTTGGGATCTCGCAGATGGTTCTCACGATGACGGCGCAGGTGTTGTACAAAGTATGGAAGTGATGAATATTTTTAAAAACATCGGCTATAAGCCAAAAAACACGCTTCGTGTTGTTCTTTTTATGAATGAAGAAAATGGACTAAAGGGCGGAAAAAAATACGAAGAATTGTCGTTAGCCAATAATGAAAACCACATTTTTGCCTTAGAAAGTGATGCTGGAGGATTTTCTCCCAGAGGATTTTCGATAGAAGGTGACGATGCTAATTTGAATAAAATTCTAAGTTGGAAAACATTGTTTGAACCTTACTTAATCCACAGTTTTACGAAAGGTCATGGTGGTGCGGACATTGGCCCATTAACCTCTAAATCGATTGTAAAAGTGGGTTTAAGGCCAGACTCACAGCGTTATTTTGATCATCATCACGCTGCAAACGATACCTTTGATGCCGTTAATAAAAGGGAACTTGAATTAGGAGCGGCTACTATGGCGGCACTCCTTTATTTGATCGATCAAAATGGAATTTTAAAAACGGTATCGAATTAGATAATTGCTAAAAATAGAATTCAAATTTGATCAAGAGAACTAGTATTAGAACTAAGATCTTCCATAATTATTTTTATTGTTTTGCTACTAATTTGATTATAACCCAAAAAAGAATGATTATCTGAGTTACTCGAAGCGTTTAATACATCGAGCTGATTTGTTTTTCGTCAACTTTTGCACCGAAATGATTAAGTTCATTTTAATCCAAATCTGGATTTAAATAAATACGCCACATTTTTTGTAAATTTATTTCAAGTGGGAACAGAACAACGGGTACAAATTTTTAAATACACAAATTAAATAGTAATTTAGCCTTTTGAAAATAGTACTCCAAAATGATTAGCGAAGCACAATTCGAAAGGGAATTACAACTCATTATACAAAACGGAATTCGCGAGGATGTGGGCGAGGGCGATTATAGTTCCTTGGCATGTATTCCTGCTTCTGCGACTGGAAAAGCACAGCTTTTAGTCAAAGAAGATGGTATTATTGCCGGTGTGGCTTTTGCCAAAATGATTCTCAATTATGTTGACAGTTCATTAATAATCGAAATATTTATTGAAGATGGTACTCCAGTTAATAAAGGAGATATCGTTTTTCATGTTTCAGGAAGTTCACAATCCATTTTAAAATCCGAACGGCTATTGCTAAATTCTATGCAGCGTATGAGTGCCATTGCTACGAAAACAAAAAAGTACGTTGACTTGCTCAAAGGAACCAATACCCAAATTCTAGATACTCGAAAAACAACACCTGGATTCAGAGCTTGCGAAAAATGGGCAGTAAAAATAGGCGGAGGCGAAAACCATCGTTTTGCGCTTTACGATATGATTATGCTAAAGGACAATCATAACGATTTTGCGGGCGGAATTACGTTGGCAATAGCTAAAACGAAGGCCTATCTTAATGAAAAAAATTTGGATCTTAAAATAATTATCGAAGCCAGAAATCTGGACGAAGTCAGTGAGATTTTGGAAAACGATGGAGTTTATAGAATTTTGATTGACAATTTCAATTTTGAGGATACTAAAAAAGCAGTAGCGCTTATTGGGAACAAATGCCAGTCAGAATCCTCGGGAAATATCAACGAAAACACCATTCGATCTTATGCTGAATGTGGTGTAAATTACATTTCATCTGGAGCGTTGACCCATTCTGTATACAATCTGGATTTGAGTCTTAAAGCTTTTTAAATTTAGGTTGCAGATTTCAGAGGGCAGTTTGCAGATTTTATAATTATAAAAAGATATGAGATTTCAGGATTTATTAGCATATAATAAATCATTTGAATTAGCAATGGAAATTTATTCTATTTCAATACGTTTTCCTTCTGAGGAGAAGTATTCATTGACTGATCAAATTAGACGTTCGTCCAGAAGTGTCTCTGCTAATATTGCAGAAGCAACTAGAAAAAGAAGATATGAAAAGCATTTTATTTCAAAATTAACCGATAGTGATGCTGAAAATGCGGAAACTCAAGTGTGGTTAGAGTATGCTAATGCTTGTAAATATATGGATAGTATTGATTTTGAAATACGGAGTGCGAAGAGTTTAGAAGTGGGAAAATTATTAAATTATATGATGAATAATCTAGATAAATTTTTATGAATAGTACATCTACAATCTGCAACCTGAAATCTGTAACCTTTAATCTAAGAAATGAGTAAGGAAATAGAGCAAAGAATTGAAAAAATTCCCGTACTGCGCAATTTGATTCGCCTCCCAAAAAAGATTAAACTTCCGGGTTTGCAGGGATTTTCTTTGTATGATATATCGGAACTATATGTTCTAGGAATACTAGAAAGTGCATTGACATACCATGCTAGCGCAATTGCTTTTAGCTTTTTTATGGCTTTGTTTCCCTTCGCATTGTTCATTTTAAATTTAATTCCATACATTCCAATCGAGGGCTTTCAAGCAGATTTTCTCCTATTCGTAAAAGAGGGAGTACCGCCTAACACCTATGATGCTATTGCTACTATTGTCAACGATATTCTAAATAATAGTCACTCTGGATTACTTTCTACCGGTTTTATTTTATCGATTTTTCTGATGGCAAATGGAATAAACGGAATTTTGGGAGGTTTTGAATCGTCCAAACACGTAATTATAAAACGGAGTTTTATCAATCAGTACATCGTTTCGTTGGGAATGTCGTTAGTATTGTCAATTTTACTATTGGTTACAGTAGCCACAATAGTAGTGTTTGAGGTGCTTATCCAAAAAACTAGTATTCAAGATATTTTAAATGACACTGTTTCGCTTATTATTATAGGCAGATACGCATTTGTAATTTTAATGATTTTAATCACAACATCAATACTTTTTAGATTTGGAACTAAACAGTTTACAGCAGGCACTTTCATTTCAGCTGGTTCAGTATTTACAACTATTCTAATTCTATTAGATTCTTATTTTTTTGGAATTTGGGTCGTCCGTTTTTCTAAGTATAACGAATTGTACGGCTCTATTGGAACTTTATTAATTTTAATGTTTTACATTTGGATAAACTGTATGATTTTACTTCTTGGATTCGAATTAAATGCTTCCATCAACAAATTGAAACGGAAGCAGTCAAAAATAAACAATCATTCTACGGAGTTTGAAGCGTCTAATTCCCATTTATAAAATGCATTTTGTTGAAGTAATTTTACCGTTATCACTAGCCAAAACCTTTACTTATAGCGTTTCGGAAACGGAGTATAATTACATCAAAAAAGGAATGCGAGTAGCGGTGCCTTTCGGCAAAAGTAAAATCTACACAGCGCTTGTTATAGCAATTCACGAAAACAAGCCTACTTTATACGATGCAAAGGAAATTCACCAAATTCTAGATGAAAAACCCATTGTAACTGAAATTCAAATCGCTCATTGGCAATGGATGGCCTCTTATTACATGTGTGCCATTGGTGATGTATATCGTGGCGCAATGCCATCCGCACTTTTGCTGGAAAGTGAAACCATTATTTCCCAAAAGTCAGATGGTTTTGTGGACGAAAGTTTGCTTTCTGATGACGAATTTCTAGTTTATGAAGCACTCCAACAGCAAAGTTCACTGAAAGTGCAAGACATAATAAATATTTTGAATAAGAAGCATATTCTTCCGGTCATACAAAAATTGATAGATAAAAATATTCTGGTGCTGCAAGAAGAAATGTTAGATAGTTACAAGCCAAAACTCATTCGTTACGTAAAATTGCACACTAAATACGACTCTAATGAAGGCTTGGGCGAGCTATTAGAAACACTTAAAAATGCCAATAAACAAAAGGAAATTGTCTTAAGTTACTTTCAATTAAGCGCATCGGAGTCTGTCCGCCCATTTGGTGGAAAAAAGCCAATTACCGTAAAGAAATTAATTGAAACAGCTAAATCTACTTCGACAATTGTCAAAGCCTTGATCGAGAAAGAAATTTTCGAAGAATATTACATTTCAGTCGATCGCGTCAATTTCTCAGGAAAAACTAAGGAAGAACAATTAGTATTAAGCGACGCACAGCAAACAGCTTTTGAAGAAATCAAGCAGAGTTTTACTCAAAAAGAAGTCTGTCTTTTGCACGGAGTGACTTCTAGCGGAAAAACTGAAATCTACATCAAACTCATCGAAGAGTACATCAAACAAGAAAAGCAAATTCTATATTTATTACCTGAAATTGCGCTAACAACGCAACTTGTGGGACGATTACGTGATTATTTTGGCAATAAAGTAGCTGTTTTTCATTCGAAATACAGCAACAACGAAAGGGTAGAAGTGTGGCAACAAGTACTCGAAAATTCCCTAAAAGCGCAAATTGTCATTGGCGCCAGATCATCTTTGTTCTTGCCTTTCTCCAACTTGGGATTGGTCATTGTCGATGAAGAACACGAGCAAACTTTCAAACAAGCTGATCCATCGCCACGTTACCATGCTCGAGATGCTTCGATAGTTTTGGCAAGCAGTCACACGGCTAAAGTAATTTTAGGTTCGGCTACGCCAAGTATAGAAACGTATTTTAATGCGCAATCTGGAAAATATGGCTTGGTCGAAATTACGGAACGATTTGGCAATGTTCTGATGCCTCAAATTGAGTTAGTTGACCTCAAGGACAAATACTTTCGCAAACGAATGACAGGACATTTTAGCGATACACTATTAGAGGGAATCAACACAGCATTATTAGCCGGAGAACAGATTATCTTATTCCAAAACCGTAGGGGATTTTCGCCTATAGTGGAATGTATGACTTGTGGTCACGTTCCACAATGTCAGCAATGCGATGTGAGTTTAACATATCATAAACACAAAAATCAGTTGCGTTGTCATTATTGTGGTTATTCGATGGCTAAACCAACGAACTGCCATTCTTGCTCAAGTATTCATCTCACTACAAAAGGCTTTGGAACAGAACAGATTCAGCAGGAATTAGTAGAATTATTTCCAAATGCGAAAGTGGGAAGAATGGACCAAGATACGACTCGGGGTAAATATGGTTTCGAAAGAATTATAGACAGTTTCAAGAATCAAGAAGTCGAAATTCTCGTCGGAACACAAATGCTTGCCAAGGGTTTAGATTTTGATAACGTGAGTTTAGTAGGAATTATGAATGCTGACACTATGTTATATCATCCTGATTTCAGGGCATTTGAAAGAAGTTTCCAAATGATGACTCAAGTTTCTGGTCGTGCTGGTCGTTCTCAAAAACAAGGAAAAGTGATTATTCAAACATATAATCCAGAACACAATACAATTCAACAAGTAGTTCATAATAATTATGTGGAAATGTATAAAGAGCAATTATATGAAAGGCAAATTTATAATTATCCTCCCTATTATAAATTGATAAAATTAACCTTGAAGCACAGGGATTACGATAAACTCAAAGAAGGTTCGATGTGGTTGTATCAAGTGATGCAACAAAATTTAACTATCCCTGTTCTAGGACCAGAAGAACCCCCGATTTCTAGGATTAGAAACGAATATATCCGAACTATAATGATTAAAATTCCTACAAATCAGTCCTTACTCAGTATAAAAAAAACGATCGAAAAAATGCTGAATAGTTTTGACGCGGTAGCACAATACAGATCAATAAAAGTAGCGGTCAATGTCGATTTTTATTAGTTGATTCCTAAAGCTCTCACTAAATCTTCTTTTTTATGGCGGCTTAACGGAATTTTTGTAATCCCAATTTCGGCAAAGCGGCTATTGAAGCGCTCTACCTTATCGATATTAATAATATAAGATTTATGCACTCTGATGAATTTGTCTTTTGATAAGTCTTTTTCAAAGGATTTCATTGTAGAAAGGACAAGATTAGTATCTTCTTCAGTAACTACTTTTACATAATCACCATAGGCTTCAATCCATTTAATTCTAGAAGTAAAAATTTTTAATTTTTTTAGGTTACTTTTAATAAAAATGTGTTCACCATCTTCTTCGATGTTTTCGGAACGCAGCAATTTTAAATTTACTGCTCTTTTCACGGAAGTATTAAATCGTTCTGCTTCCAGTGGCTTTTGAAGGTAATCTGTGGCATCATAATCAAAAGCCTTCATCGCATACTCAGCTTTAGAAGTGATGAAAATAACCTGGGGTTTAATTTTTAAACCATCCAAAAATTCAAAACCACTAATCACTGGCATCTCGATGTCAAGGAAAATTAAATCTACATCGTAAATTGTAATGCAAGCTTTTGCTTCAATCGCATTAGAAAAATCTCCAATTAAATGTAAATTTGGATGATTATTTACTAGTTTTGTGATAATCATCCTTTGAATAGAACTATCATCTACTACAACACAGTTTAATTTCATAAATATTGTTAATTAAGATTTTATAAAATAAATTTATTAAGATTAACCCGTTGGGTGCAATTGGTGTTTACTAATTTTTTATACGATTTATTAATAATAATTAACAACTTATCTATTTTATCGTAAATCTTAATTAATAAACAAAAGTATTAAATTAAAGGTTAAACATTTTTAACATATATTAAATAATGCAATATTGTTGAAATTTTTAAGAAAAGTACAAAACCCTTTTGCAGGTTCAATTTTACTTTTGCAGATTTTAACTCTCTTGTGACGAGCAAATTTGCAAATCTCTAACGGCTCACTATCAACACCGAAATAATCTTCATATTCGATAAACCGTGATGCTAATTTTAATACTTTTTTTACATTTTAACGGATTCCTAAATGAAATGCTTGGATTTATAAAATAAAACACTACTTTTGCACCCAATTTAATTTTAAATAAAACATTTATGAATCATTATGAAACTGTTTTCATTTTAAATCCCGTTTTATCTGAAGTTCAGGTAAAGGAAACAGTAAGCAAATTTGAAGATTTTCTTAC
>JGI12421J11937_10000776_pt1 | contig 12646 bp, 8 predicted proteins | sample LakErihyJuly2011_2_FD_11937 | JGI IMG/M metagenome (IMG submission 11937)
GGTGCCGATATCATCTGCCTGTGCGACACCAACGGCGGATGCCTGCCGTCAGAAATCGCGCGCATCACCGCCTTCGCCAAGGGCAAGCTCAACACTCCCTTAGGCATCCACACCCACAACGACTGCGGGCTGGGCGTGGCCAACGGCATCGCTGCCCTTGAGGCCGGTGCCACCCAAATTCAGGGTGTCATTAATGGCTACGGTGAACGCACCGGTAATTGCAACCTCACCAGCGTGATCCCGATTGTGCAGTTCAAGATGGGATTCCGGGGCGTGCCGGCCAAGTCGCTGCCCAAGCTCAAGGAACTGTCCGAATTTGTGGACGGCGTGGCCAACATGCGCCATGACCCGCGTCAACCGTGGATCGGTCAGACGGCCTTCGCTCACAAGGGCGGCATCCACGTGCACGCCATCGAGCGCGTGGCTCGCAGCTACGAGCACATCACGCCGGAGTCGGTGGGTAATCACCGCCGCGTGCTCGTCAGTGACATGTCTGGCCGGACCAACATTTTGGTGAAGGCCGCCGAGCTGGGCTTCAAGCTGACCGCGAGCCAACCGGAGACTCAGGCCATCACCTCCAAGATCAAGGACCGGGAAAACGCCGGGTACGAATACGAGGCGGCCGAGGCGTCCTTGGCGCTGCTCATCCGCGGGGTGCTCGACAACAACCCCGAGCTGCTCTTCACCGTCGATGGTTACCATGTCTCGATGCGGGCCAACGGTCCGCAGTCGGTGTGTGAAGCCACCGTCAAGGTGCGGGTGGGCAATCAAGTCCATCACACGGTGGCCGAGGGTGACGGCCCGGTGAATGCCCTTGATGGGGCTTTGCGCTCGGCGCTGGCCAAGTCGTTCCCCAAAATCCGGGCGCTGACCCTGACCGATTACAAGGTCCGGATCCTCGACGGCGTCGCCGGAACCGGAGCCAAAACGCGCGTGCTCATCCAGAGCACCGATGGCAAACGCGAGTGGGGCACTGTGGGCGTGAGCGAGAATATTATCACCGCCTCGCTGGAGGCGCTGGTGGATTCCATGGAGTACGCGCTCCTCAAGAAATAGTGATTTAGGCCAGAGCCTGTGTTTGCCAAAACACGGCTGGCGGCATAGCAATGGGGCACGCACTCCTGCAGCGGAGTGCTGACGTCGGCGTTGGGCGCGTGGTGGAATTGGCAGACACGATGGACTTAGGATCCATTGGCGAAAGCTGTGCAGGTTCAAGTCCTGTCGCGCCCACCACGATCGACGTCACGGCTCACGCCGAACACGCCTCACCCGCCAAAAATCGTTCCCCTTCCAGCACCAGCACCACGGATGAATGCCCACGGGAACACGAAACGACTCCCCTCACCCGTTTCCCTCGGCAAGGCTTCGATGGTCACATTGAGCCTGTTTCTGGGCGGATGCAGCCCCTCGGGAGAACGGGCGTTGATCGAGGGAGACCGTCTGCTCCAGATCGGCAAGTCAACCGAGGCCATACCATTGCTGGAGCGGGCCGCCTTGGATCTTCCGCAAAACGCCCCGGCTCTCAATCATCTGGGGCTTGCCTACCACGCCAGCGGCAAGACCAACGAGGCCCGGCGAGCCTATTTGCGAGCGCTAGAGGTCGACCGTAACCGGATCGAGGCCACCTACAATTTGGCCATTACCCACCTCGAACGCGGTGAACTGCTGGAAGCGGAGAAGGGCTTGAGGGCCTATTTGGTCGCCCACCCCACAGATGCCGCCGTCTGGGAAGTTCTCGCCCAACTGCAGTTTCAGTCGGGTCGTTGGGACGATGCTGAGCGTTCCTTCGCCACCATCCAACCAACTGGGGCCATTAGTGCCGACGGTTGGAATAGCCGGGGCTTGCTGAGTCTGCGAAAACGGCGATTCAAGGATGCCGTCAATTGTTTCCAATACGCTCTCAGCCTCAACCCGGCCGCCACCACGCCTCTCTACAACCTGGGTGTTTCCTATCAGCTTCAAGGGGATCGACGGTCCGCGGCGGCCCAATATCGCCGCTGGCTTGCGGTCAACCCGAGCGCCCCTCAAAGCGCCGCCGTGCAGGAGTTGGTCCGCCAGTGGGAAACCCCGGCGACTCCGCCCACCGCCCTGGTCAGCACCAATGCGCCGACACCGTTAGTTCCGCAGAGACCCGGCCGACCGACCGCCCCAGTGGCACCCACCCAGCGGACCAATGCTGTGGCCGTGACCGAAGCCTCGAGACCCCTGGCGACGACGACACCTCCGCCGACCGCTCCAACGAGCCCAACCCGCACGGCTGAGCCCCCAGCCGTCAAGCCGGTCGTCCCTCCGCAAATCGTCCCTCCGCCTCCGCCCCCGCTTCAGGTCGTCAACGTGCAGGAAGATCCGCCTCTGCGCCCGGCCCAAGACGAGCCCGTGGCCAAACCTGCCGCCAAACCGGTGGTCGCCGCTCCGACAGGGGTCGCAGCGCCTGCGCCTCAGAAGCCCACCGAGCCTGCAGTGTCCGCGGCTCCGTCTCCGAGCGCCGCCGAAGGTAAGACTACCCCCACTGCGCTGGAGACCGACGACGCCAATAACCCCGCCAAGCGCTCGCTGTGGCAACGCGTGACCCCAGGCAAATGGGCCAACCCCGTGCAGTGGTTTCGCAAGTCTTCGGAAACCAACACCGCCGCGGCCTCCGATGCCCGGCCGCCGGGAAACCCCGCCGAAGTCGCCGCCAAGGCGGCGTCCAAACCCAGCTCTTCGCCGCAGAAAAAACCCACGCCTCTGTCACCGCCCGCCGCCGTGGGCCCAGCGACCGCGCCGACCACCGCCGCAACGACTCCAGCGACAGCCTCAGCGGCTCCGTCCAAGCCGGCACCCCGCACCGAAATCGCTCAGGTCCGGCGCCCCGCCCCGCCGCGCTACGTCCGACGTGCGATAGGGCTACTGCCTGCGGGCAATCGCACCGTGGCCGAACCGCACTTCCAGCAAGGCATTGGCGCCCATCAACGCCGAGACCTCATTAACGCGGCCGCCCAGTATCGTCGAGCCACCGAGGTCGATCCGTCCTTCCACGAGGCCTATCACAACCTCGCCCTAGTCGCCCTAGATCAGGGCGATTTGAATCTCGCTCTCGTCGCCTGTGAGCAGGCCCTGCTCCTTCGCCCCTCCGACTCCGAGTCGCGTCGCAATTTCGCCGTGGCGCTCAAGCAGGCCGGCTATCCCCAAGACGCCGCCGAGCAAATCGAACTGTTCCTCGCCGCCAAGCCCACTGAGACGGCGCTCCATCTGGCCGTCGCGGGCTTGTACGCCGGAGAACTGGAAGACCCGGCCAAGGCACGCAACCACTACGAATCGGTGCTGGCCCTCGAACCTAGCCACCCCCAGGCGGCAGCCATCCGTGGATGGTTGGCCTCTCATCCGAAATAGGCCTTCACAACCGGGACCCCTGACCCACGACTCCCAGTGACTCCCGATTCCATCCCGCCACCGCTACCCGTGCCTCCGGTCCCTCCGACCTCTGAGCGTCAAGCCCAAGGCAAGTTTCACTGCCCGGCCTGCGGCGGAGAAACCACCTGGGATCCGTCGACCAAAACCCTCGTCTGCGCCTACTGCGCCACCCCTGCCAGCGAACACCCCGAGGCGCTGGTGCAGAAGGAGACAATTCGCGAGCACGATCTGGCCGAGGCACTCGAACAACTGCCCGACTCCGCGCGCGGTTGGAATCCCAAGGCCAGTTCCGTCCGCTGCCAAAGCTGCAACGCCATTTCGGTCTTCGAGGCCGAACAGGCAGGCAAGCGGTGTGATTTCTGCGGATCTTCGGCATTGGTGCCCTACCAAGAACTCCAGCAATCCATTCGGCCTGAAAGCCTGCTGCCCTTGCGTATCGCCGAGAGCCAGATCCGCGAGAGCATCCGCAAGTGGTACTCGGAACGTTGGTTTGCCCCGTCGAATCTCGGTCAACAGGCCCTCACCGATACGGTCCATGGCGTGTACCTGCCCTACTGGACCTTCGATGCGCACGCGGCGGCCCATTGGACCGCCCTCAGCGGCTATTACTATTACACAACTGAGTCCTACACCGACTCCAACGGACGCTCTCAGACCCGACAAGTCCGCCACACGCGCTGGGTCCCGAGCTCCGGCTCCTTAGCGCACTTTTTCGACGATGAACTGGTGCCGGGATCAAAGGGCGTGAAGTCAGACCTCCTGCGCAAAATTGAACCGTTTCCCACCGCTGAACTGGTGCCCTATCACGATGGGTTCGTCGCCGGCTGGACCGTAGAGCGCTATCAAATCGACCTCGTGGGGGCCGCGACCGCCGCACGCCAAGACATGGCCGATCAAGTTCGCTCGCTCTGCGCCCGCGAGGTTCCCGGAGACACGCACATGAATTTGCAGGTCTCCATTCAGTGGAGCGCTCAGACCTTCAAGCACATCCTCGTGCCCGTCTGGCTGCTGACCTACGACTACGGACGCAAGAGCTACCAGGTGGTGATCAACGGCTACACCGGAAACATCGCCGGAGAACGACCCTACAGCGTTCTCAAGATCTTCTTTGCGGTGCTGGCGGTGGTGGCCTTCATGGCGGCGGTGGCGTGGTACGCGGAGAACCAGAAATACCGCTGACAGTTCCGACCAATCCGCCTCAGACAGGCTCTCAGCCGGAACGATGCAGTTGGGAGAAAAGTGACGGCGTGGCCGATTCTTTCGCAGGACGAGGCATAGCGAGGCGCGGGCCAAGCTGAGACTCGTGCTTGAGGCCCATGGTTGAGACCCGAATCGAGCGAACAACGAAGCTCTTGCGGAAGAAGACGCAGCCAGCACCACCGATCCAACTCCAATCGTTCCGGCTCAGCGCCGCGGCATCACGCCAGCAAGCAGAGCGCCCGCCAAGGTGAACGCGGTCCATGCCGAGGCGGGGATGTAGAGTCCGAACTCGGCCAATCCATGGGTGAACCACCCGAGCAAGCCAATGAACACCGCCAACTCTAGGCGCTGACGGTCTGCCTCCGGCCACACCGGCCACCCGGCACCCGAAATTTGCGCCGCACCCGCGGGCGATGCCTTCAGGGGCTGAGCCCCAAGGTCTTTTTCACGGGTGATTCGCCGACCCAAGGTCCAAAGCAGCCCCCCGATCCAAGCCGTATAGAGGGCGAATCCGGGCAATCCGGAGTCGCTCGCCTGCTCCAGGAAATCGTTATGAACCAACCGAGCCATCTCCGATTCCGGGGCCTTTAGGCGGGCGTAAGGTCGCTGGAACGTTCCTGGTCCACTTCCCCAGAGCGGATGCTCCCAAGTATTCTGCACAGCGGCTTTCCAATAATCGGTTCGAGCCACGGCACTGGTCGCCCCTTTGGCGAAGTAGCCGGCAAAGCGAAGTCCAAAAAGCCCCAGTCCACCGGCCAATAACAGCGCCACCCACGCCGCCTTGATTCGGGCTGAACCCGGCCGCAAGAGCAGTGCAACCGCACCGACCCCGATCGCCACTAACCAACCGGCCTTAGAACCCGTCCAATACAGGGTCAGGAGTCCCAGTAGACCAAAGCTACCCACCACCAAGCGCCGGACCGAGGCCTTTAGGGTAGCGCTCACCGTTGCCAGCACCGCCAAGGACGCCGGCAAGAGCAACAGAATCATTCCAGCCAGCGCATTCGGATAAACCATCGTGCCGTTCACACGCGCCCGCTTCATCTTGTCGAGGATGACCGGATTGGCAATTTCCACGCCGTTGGTCTGAATGAGCAGAAGATTGGCCCTCAATTCCGCCAACGACGACTCCGTGAAATTAGTCCAACCCGTCGCCTGCCCTTCGAGCAACACCTGATAATCTTGGCGCAATTCGAAGAGGTGCTGTTGGGCGGCCCTATTGAGGCAGAGTCCGAAACCGGCGATGAGTCCGACCCAGAGCCAACCGCTGCGCAGCGCCGGACCCAACACCAGGAACCCAAGGCTGTAGCAGGCCAGGCAACCGGCCAGTTGAGGGAGCGTCAACCCGGTGAGCACCGGATCGATCGAACGGCCCGCCGCCAACGACTGCCACGCCATCCAGATGGCCGGCAAGATGAGCAAGAGTGCTGGAATGCGGCGACCCCGGAACGACTCCATCGGCTTGGAAGTCATCACTCCGACCACGACGAGCACCATAAGCAACGGCGGGGCCAGGCGCGACGGCCACGGATGCTGAAACCACTCCGCCGCATCCCGGGGCATGGGGATTTGCGCATCGAGAATAACGGGGTTGCCCCACTTCAGAATGCAAAGCCCCAAGAATGCACCGAAAATCAGGGCAAAGAAACGCAGGGCTTCCGGACTAGAAGAACGGGTGGGAGTTGCTGGGCCATTCACAAGGTCAACCTCAGTAGACCGACTTCCAGGGCCAAGGCCTCCTGAACATTGGTGTGGAGGAGTCGCTGGGTGCTTTCCCAACTCTCCAGATTATTTTGCGCCTGGGCCACCTTGAGGCGGGCAGCCACGGCCTCCGTGGCGGATTCCAGCGTAGGAAAGAAGGCCGATTCACCCGTGACTCCGCAAACCCGCAGCCACACGTCGCGCAGCCAGGCCTGGAGACCCGCCAGGTATTCTCCGCGACGCCGACGGTACTCGGCCTCGATGGCCGCGGTCAGGGCGTCCTCCCACTGCTCCTTTTGGACCGGTGTGGCATCCGGGTACTTGGCTAGCGGCGAGGTCGCAGTCAATTGCTCTTCGATTACCTCACGCGCCGCCGCCAGCGATTCGAGCAAGGTGCCCAGGAGTTGATAGCGAGCCAGGACCCCGGTCGAACCCGGTGCGGCTTTACGCGCGAAATCGGTGACCCATCGACCGACCTCATCACCCACTCGAAAGGGCCTCACACCGAAGCTGACCCGTTGGCATCGGGAAAGGATGGTCTCCAGCAACCGGCTCGGCTCGGTGGTCAGGAGAATTAGCACGGAACCGGCCGGCGGCTCCTCCAGGGTCTTGAGAAAGATATTGGCCGCTGACGTGTTCATGCGATCAGCCCCGGCAAAGATCACCATCTTATGAAACCCCTGCATGGGTTTGAGAGTGATCATGCGGACGATCTCGCGCGTCTGGTCAGCGCTGATTTGGCGGGACTTGTTCTCCGGACGCACCCAGGTGACGTCGGCATGATTGCGCGCGGCGATCCGACGGCAGTTGGGGCACTGGCCACAGGGAGCCATGGGGGTACCGCCCGGGGATCGTTCCGGAGGCGAGGAGCAGTTCAACGTCTGGGCCAACGCCTCCGCCCCCACCTCGAGCGAATCCAGGTCATCGCCAATAAAGAGATACCCATGGGCCAGGCGATCCCGCGACAGGCTTCGCCGCAGGAGTTCCCAAGCTTTGGACGAGGCAAGATCCGAATCCATGGATGCAGGCTACGGAGTTAACGCAGTGGCTACTTCTTGGCCATTTCCTTGGCCCAACTGTCCTTGAGTCCCAGGGTCCGGTTGAAGATCAGCGGCACCGAGGTCGGTGCGACGCCCGTCGGGGAATACGGCACATCCAGGGTAAAATATCCCACGCGCTCGAACTGAAAGCGGTCGGTTTGGCGGGCTTCAGCCAGGGACGGCTCCAGCAAAGCGGTGATGGTGTGAGAGCTCTCGGGGTTTAGCACCGACTTGAAATCCCGGCCCTCGGCCTCCGGTGCCTCTTCGGTGAACAACCGGTCGTACAAGCGCACCTCAGCCCGAATGGCATGGGCGGCACTGACCCAATGGATGGTCCCCTTGACCTTCTTGGCGGCGTTGGCTCCGCCGCTGCGGGTCTCAAGATCGGCCGTGCAGCGCAGTTCGACCACCGCACCGGCGGCATCTTTGACGACTTCGTCACAGCGGATGATGCAGGCGTACTTGAGGCGCACCTCACCGCCCGGACGCAGCCGGAAATACTTCGGCGGCGGCACTTCCATGAAGTCGTCGGAGTCGATCCACAGCTCGCGGGTAAAGGCGATCTTGCGCGTGCCCAACTCAGGATTGGACGGGTTATTCACCGCATCGAACCAGTGGGTTTCGCCCTCGGCGATGTTGGTCAACACCACCTTGATGGGCCGCAGCACGGCCAGACGGCGCAAGGCCACGAGGTTCAGGTCATCGCGGATACAGCTCTCGAACACCGACACCTCGGTGAGGCCGTTGTACTTGGTCACGCCGATGGCGGCGGCGAAGGCGCGCAACGCCTCGGGCCGAACGCCCCGACGACGCAGGCCACTCAAGGTCGGCATGCGCGGATCATCCCAACCGCTGACCAGGCCTTCTTCGACAAGCTGCAGCAACTTGCGCTTGCTCATCACCGTGTAGCCGAGACTCAGACGGGCGAACTCAATCTGGCGGGGCAGCGTGCGCGGGAGGTCGAGCGACTGAAGCACCCAATCGTAGAACGGCCGATGGATCTCGAACTCGAGCGTGCAAATGGAATGGGTGATGCCCTCCAAATAATCGCTGATCGGATGGGCGTAATCGTACATCGGGTACAGGCACCAACGGTCTCCAGTCCGGTGGTGCGTGGCATGGCGGATCCGGTACAGGGCCGGGTCACGCAAATGAATGTTCGGCGACGCCATGTCGATGCGCGACCGAAGGGTGCGGGTGCCGTCTGGGAACTCGCCCTTCCGCATGCGCTCGAACAAATCGAGGTTCTCCTCCACGGAGCGCTCGCACCATGGGCTAGGCTTGCCGGGCCGCTCGGGCACACCCCGGTACTCAGACATCTCTTCCGGGTTCAGGTCGCACACGTAGGCCTTGCCCCGTCGGATGAGTTCCACCGCGAAGGCGAGCATTTGCTCGAAATAATCGGAGGCGAAGAACGGCTCGAGCGTTCGGCCCGAGGCCTCCGAGGTCAGCACCGCGGACCCGCTCACATCGCCGGGCACCTTGCGGCCCAGTCGATCGTCGGCCCAACCGCCTATTAGCCAATCGACATCGGCCTGGATGGACTCGACGTACTCGACCTCTTCCTTGGTGGGATTGGTGTCGTCCATCCGCAGGTTGCAGCGTCCGTGCGTCTCCCGGGCGATGCCGAAGTTGAGGCAAATGGATTTCGCATGGCCGATGTGCAGGTAGCCATTGGGCTCCGGCGGAAAGCGGGTGACGCTGAGCGAGTGCTTCCCGGACTGGAGATCTTCCGCGACGATATCGCGGATGAAGTCTGCCGGGGCGGGAGGCGTCGTGGGTTCAGATTCCGACATACAGGTTCTGCACAAGAGTCTTACGGCCACCCCGGGGGAAGTCGAGAACCTCGGAAGGTAGCACAGAGCAAACCTGCGGCCTCAGGAGTCTTGTTTCCGCGGCCTGTTCACCTCAAATGCATCCTCGGTGATGCTCCGCGGATCAGGCCTGCGTTCGCAGGGAACGTGGCTGAGCGGCTGTTTTTGGCACTCCGCGCCAACCGGAATCAGGATGTTCAGGTTCCAGCGCTCACTCCGGTGAGAGACGGATGCTTCTCTGGAGACTGACTGCCATTGCCAACTTGCTGGGTTGCCAAACTGTCAGAAATCGTGGCCTGCCCCTCATTCCCCGATGCCCGCTATTTTTCTAACAACTTTGCCAACAGAAACGCCTGGCTGTCGGCATACTGCTCAGACTTTGAATAACCCGGTATCACCAGATGGCACTCGTGTCCCACCTGGTCTGATTTCTTCTTCAGCTTAACCCCGAAAATTGGGTGATGAATGCCGTGCCCAGCATCTCGCGCAGGGAAATCCATCTCTGCGCTGCAGGTCATAAACAACGGGGGATCTTGGGCGTCGACGTGATTTATCGGCGAAAACTCCTCGTAGGTTTTGCGGTGCTTGGCGTCATTTTGCAGCGCCGCAGCAAGGGTGCTCTCCCCGACCGCGAGGTAGATCATGGGATGCTGCAACACCATGGGCCCTAACCAACCTTCAATCACTTGGGGATCAATGGAGGTCTGACCCACCGTCACCGCAGCAGCACAAACACGGGAGGATTGACGCTGCACCAGATCCGCCGCCTTGGGATCGGCGAGGTCATCATGCAACAAGATCCACATCGCAGTGCAGGCACCCGCACTCGGTCCGGTTAAGGCGATGCGACGAGGATCTAGCTTCCATTCGATGGCCTTGGATCGAATAAACTGAATCGCCCGCGCCGCATCGTGAACGGGCGCCGGCAGCGGGTCCTGCGGCACCAGTCGGTAGTTCATCGCCACACACGAAATACCCCGTTTTAAAAAAGGCTCAAACTCAGGCATCTTCTGGCCCTTGTCGCCCGTCAACCAGCCGCCTCCGTGGATGTAAACTAACACGGGTCGGGGCCTATCGCCCTTAGCCTGCCAAAAATCGAGCACCTGCCGGGAGTGCTTTCCGTAAGCCACATTCGCACGGCTGATGGCCGGTTGTTGCCCGGCATCCAGCCCGGTGACCGACTCGGACCCCGCCCAAAAAAGGGCCCAGGCCGCTAGGACTCGTTTCATAACTGGGATGATCGGCATGGCGTTGAGTGGCGGGTGAGGAAACAGCGATAGCTCATCCCTTGCCTGAGTGCCCGTTTTTTGTGCCAACCAACGAACCTCAGGACTCGTCGAACCCAACTAAGCCGCTGGGCTTTAGTGCTTCTGTTCGCCCCCGTCACTTCGCGGCGTCCAGGAAATCGACGGTGGCGCTGAGTTCGGGGGTNAGGAANCGGTCGGGCTCNAGGATNTGCACCTTCACTTGCACGGTGCCCTTGGCGCGGTTGGCCTCGGGCGCAATCTCGGCGACTTGCCCCTGGTAACGCTTGTCAGGATAGGAGACCGGCGAGATGACGCAGCGTTGGCCCAGCGAGACGCGGGCCAGCTTGGATTCGTCGATATCCACCTCGATTTGGAGGTCTTGGAGGTTGGCCACGGCCACCAGCGAAGAACTAGGTCCGCGGGTGCCTCCGAAGGTCTGCGGCGTGACCAGTTCACCGGGGTCGACGAGCTTCTCTAATACGACGCCGGTCACCGGCGATCGGATGATGCACCAGTCGAGGACGGTCTCGATGCTCTTGCGGGCACCCAATACTTGGGTCCGCTGGGCTTCGGCGCTGCGCACTGCCAAGCGGGCGTCGTCGAGGGCTTTCTGGGTTTCAATACGCTGCGAGACCAGCGGCTCAGCGCGCCGGAGGTCCACGTTCGACCGCTCCAAGGCCACATCCACCACTGCCAGCGCCCCGTCGTTCTCCGCCAGCCGGGCACGGTATTCAGAATCATCCAAGCGAACCACCACCTGCCCATTGGTAACCGCATCGCCCTTTTTGACCCCAATCCATTGCACGACCCCCATGAAGCGCGGGCTAATCTCAATGCGCTCACGGGCGATGATGTAGCCCGAGACCGTCAGCACTGAACCCGCGACTGAACCCGCCGAGCGCTCCACGCGGGCGCCCTGTGCCAGCGAACTGTTCGTTCCCGTCGCCGAGCGGTCGGCACCCGACTTCTCCAGCGGGATTCCGGCTTCCGTGCGGATGGCCTTCGGACCCGACTTCATGCCGGCGCGCACGTCGTCACTGGCCCGCGGGACAGCCCACCAGGCAATCACACCGGTGACCACCAGTACCCCACCAATGATGAGCAAGGTCGGAAGCCCTGAGCGCCGTTTCTGGTGGGAGGCGATCCGGAGCCGTTCGAGACGATCGTCTTTCATAAGGATTTGAGGGCGGAAATCACCGGCAACCGCGAAGCACGCAAGGCCGGCAGGAAGCTCCCGATGAGTCCGATCACCAGCGAGAAGGCCAGGCCCAACAGCATCAAGTCGGGGGTCACCCGGAACTGGTACACCGTTTCGGCGAAGGATTGAAAATCCATGGTCCCGAAGGTCACACCCCGAGCCACCACATACGCATAAATGCCCAGGGAAAACGCACAGCCCAGCAAACCACCCAACCCCGAGAGCAGTACGCCCTCGATGAGGAAGGACATCACGATGGCCGTCTGCGAATAGCCCAGCACCCGCAACGTGCCAATCTCACGGGTCCGCGAGGCGACGTTGGCGTACATGGTGTTCATGGCCGCAAACACCGCGCCCACCGACATCGCCGTGCCCAAGAGCCCGGCCAAAATATTGAAAGGCACCGCGGTGGCCGTCTGCTTGGAATAATACTCGGTCTCCGGCTCGGCGCGCAGGCCCAGCCGCTTGTCTTGGGCGATCCGGTTGGTGAGCGAGCGCATTGCCGCGTCATCCCGCGGGCGCAGCAGAATGCTCGAGTACATCTCGGAACGATCGAAAATCGAACGGGCCTCATCGGCATCCATCCAAACCTCGGAGTCGAAGGCGCTGCCGCCGGCTTCGAACAAGCCCACCACGCGGAGGCGGTCTGGGCCGGCCCGGATAATTCCGCCCAACTCAAAGCCTTCAAAGCGACCCGCTAGTTTCTTCGATACCGTTACTTCACGCTGGCCCGGTTGGAACCAGCGCCCTTCGACCAAGGTAACTTTGGGCCGCAGTTCCAATCCACGCGGGGTGACACCACGAATGAGCGTGTTGGCCGATCCCGGAGCCGCTCGACGCGGCGCGTTGATGATCATTACCAACTCCGCCGACACCACCGGCTGCCCTGCGGCGTTGCGGTCGATTTCTTCGAAAAACTGCAGCGTCCGGAACTGATCTCGAGTGACCAAACTGCCGGATTCGGCCTGCGACCCCTTGCGCACCACCAAGATATTGCCCGGTTCGCCCGTGCGGGCACTGCTCGATTCGATGCCCTTGGCCAAGGCCTTGAGC
>JGI12421J11937_10000777_pt1 | contig 12639 bp, 15 predicted proteins | sample LakErihyJuly2011_2_FD_11937 | JGI IMG/M metagenome (IMG submission 11937)
AGGTAAAATTAGGTAATAGGTAAAAGGTAAGAGGTAATAGATATCAAGTAATAGGTGGATTTTAAAAGATTAAAAAGCTAAATAAAAAATAAGTTTGGTGCTTACTCAAAACTAACTTTTAACTAATATTACTTATTACCTATTACTTAATACCTCTTACCTAAAAATATCTCTTACCTAATTTTACCTCTTACCTAATTTTTCAGGCTAATTCAAAAATCACTTCAATCTCAACAGGGATGTTGCCTGGGAGCGTGCCCATGCCAACCGCCGAGCGAACGCCAATTCCATTTTCTTCCCCCCATACGTTAGCAAATAACTCGGAGCAACCATTAATCACATAAGGATGGCGCTCAAAATCGGCCGTGCAATTGACCATGCCCAACACTTTAATGACCCGTTTGATTTTATCCAAACTACCTAATTGGGATTTCAAGGTGGACAATATCGTCAGGCCAACTTGCTGAGCCGCCAACTTCCCTTCCTCCATGTCCATCGCATCGCCTACTCTACCCACGATTAAAGAACCATCGTTTAGTACTGGCCCATGTCCCGAAACATAATAGAAATGATCCACTTGTAATCCCGGTTTGTACACGCCCATCGGCTTAGGTGCCGGAGGTAAATCCAACCCTAATGCCTTGAAATTTTCTTCTGGTGTTCCCATAAACTCATTTTTATTTTCCATACAATTGTCTAATAATTTCTGAAATTAAACCGGTCCAACCCGTTTGATGACTCGCCCCCAATCCCTTCCCTGTGTCACCGTCAAAATACTCAAAAAACAAATGCTTATCCTTGAAATTTGGATCAGATTGCATTTTTTCATATTCCCCATACATCGGTATTTTACCATCCTTCCCAGGCACAAACATCGCTAATAAACGTTTTGAGACCCCCGATGCGGCATCTTTTATATTCATCATTTGGCCTGAATTCGTTGGATATTCCACCTCATAATCACTTCCATAATAATCCGAAAACTTGGACAAAGAATCCAAAATCAAATAATTCATCGGAAACCAAATGGGGCCCCGCCAATTTGAATTTCCGCCAAACATATCTCCCGTAGATTCCGCAGGAGTATAATCAACTTGCATGGAACCTCCTTCAAACGCAAATTTATACGGATGCTTCTGATGGTATTTTGACAAAGACCTAATTCCAAAATCCGATAAAAACTCTGACTCATCAAACATCCGCTTCAAAATCATTTTCATCCGATGCCCTCTCAAGATAGATAGCAAACGACTTTCCCCCTTTCCGGGTTCATACCAACGAGATATCAAGGAGGCTAAATCGGGGCGATTACTTAATACCCACTCCACCCGACGTTTAAATGCAGGCAATTTATCTAGCATATCTGAGGTCAACACTTCGACCGCAAATAATGGAATTAATCCCACCATCGATCGGACTTTTAATAGCATCGCGCTTCCATCCTCTTGATGCAACATATCATAATAAAACTGATCATCCTCATCCCATAAATTCAATTTCTCTCCGCCAATGGATTGCATAGCCCCCGCGATATGAAGAAAATGTTCAAAAAACTTAGAGGCCATATCTTGATACACCGGATTTTCAATGGCTATTTCACAAGCAATCCGCAACATATTTAAACTATACATCGCCATCCATCCTGTTCCATCCGCTTGCTCTAAATGCCCGCCCGTCGGCAAAGTAGCCGATCGATCAAAAACTCCAATATTATCCATTCCCAAAAATCCTCCCCCAAAAACATTATCTCCCCCCGCATCTTTTAAGTTGACCCACCAAGTAAAATTCAACAACAGTTTATGAAAAATACGCTCCAGAAAAACGATATCGCCCTTTCCACCATTCATCTCCTTGTCTATTTCATAGACTTTCCAAGTTGCCCAAGCGTGTACCGGCGGATTTACATCCGAAAACGACCACTCGTAAGCCGGAATTTGACCGTTGGGATGCATGTAATATTCGCGCAGGATAACGGCCAACTGTCTTTTGGCAAAGTCAGGGTCTAGTCTTGCCAAAGGAATCGTATGAAACGCTAAATCCCAAGCCGCAAACCACGGATATTCCCACTTGTCGGGCATCGACAAAATATTAGCCGTATATAAATGCCGCCATGCATTATTTCGACCAAACTTCCGGCTATCATCCGGTTTTGGCATGGCAGGATCTCCCTTAATCCACTCAAAAACATTGTAATAATACCACTGTTTGGTCCACAACATTCCCGCGTAGGATTGACGCTGGAGCAACTTCAATCCAGGGTCGTCGACCCCCTTTTGAATCGAATCATAAAATTCGTCCGCCTCCTTAATTCTTGACTCAAAAATAGCATCAAAATCCTCAAAAGGGGTTTTTAACGTGTGGTCGACTAATCTTAACCTGAAAATTTTCTTACCCCCCGCAGGAATTTTCGCTGTATATCGTGCCGCAGCTTTGGTCCCTATATGATTTTGATTGATTGATTTTTTACTTTTATTGACAATATAATCATTGATCCCATCCTTGGTAAAATGCGATAAATTTGGCGATTGATGCAGGCGCTCAAAATTCGTTTCATTATCACAAAACAAAAACTCATCCGCTTCCTCCGCATATAATTTAAATCGGCCGACCACTCGATGATCCACCTCAATAAATGAATTTCCTACCCCCGTTAAAAGAGGTTTGTATTTGTAATTTTCATATCCCCAACACCAAGTATTTCGATACCAAATTGTGGGCAAAACAGTAATGGGTGCGTCAACTTTTGACCTATTTTCAACAGTCACTTTAATCAGAATATCTTGCTCATCCCCCTTGGCATATTCCATAGAAATGTCAAAATATTCATTCTTATCAAAAATACCTGTGTCTAAAAGCTCGTATTCAGGCTGTAATCGGCTCCGCTTTTTGCTCTCGTCAATTAATTTATCATAAGGAAAAGTTTGTTGGGGATACTTATACAACATCTTTTGATAAGAATGCGTAGGCGTTGCATCTTGGTAATAATACAATTCCTTCACGTCCTCACCATGATTTGATTCCGCTCCAGTCAAGCCAAAAAAACGTTCCTTGATAATATGATCCCGATGATTCCAAAAAGAAAAAGCAAAACACACATGTTGCTTATTATCTGAAATACCTCCAATCCCCTCTTCACCCCAGCGATACGCCTTTGAGCGTGCCATGTCATGCGTAATGCTTCCCCAGGCATTTCCATGCGCACTGTAATCCTCACGCACAGTTCCCCACTGGCGCTCAGTCAGGTAAGGCCCCCACTTTTTCCAGCCTTTATTATCGTTCCTTAATGAAAGTCGAACGCGCTCAGCGCCAATTTCAGACATATGAATTTGATTAATAAATGGATCTATATATGCGAGATACAAATATATTGAATTTGTCCAAATATGAACATGAAGGCCTTTTTAATTACACAGATTCCCAAAATTTTGCTAATTTTACTGAGATGCAATAAATTGCCAAGCGGAATAAATTCCAAGATCAGTGATTGCAATAAAATCCATTTAAATAATTTAATACCCGTCAAACAAATCAACTCATCATATGAAAAAACTAATTCTATTCATCAGCTTAATTTCATTTTTTTCATGCCAAAAAGAGAAAAATGCTGCACAGAAAAACCCGCAACTTGACAAAATTATTGCAGATTATTACGAGGACCAATTAAAATTAAGTCCTCTCTCTGCGACATTTAATGGCGACAATCGATACAATGACTTATTAAATATTGACTTCACGGACAGCCACCGTGCCTTAGTCAAAAGCACGTTGGAAAAATACCAAAAATCATTACAAGAAATTGACCGTGAAAGTTTAACTACCAATGACCAATTAACCTACGATTTAATTGAAAGAGACGTCAATTTGGGAATGGAAGGACTAAGCTTCCCCGAAAACTTTATTCCATTAAATCAATTTTATGGCTTTCATTTGACATTCGCACAGTTGGGAAGTGGCTCTGTCATCCAACCCTTTGTGACCACAAAAGATTATGATAATTGGTCAAAAAGAATGCTTAAAGGGGCTGCATATTTAGATAGCTCCATCGTTTATTTCAGAAAAGGAATGGCAGCTGGACATGTTTTGCCTAAAGCATTGATTGTAAAAATCATTCCCCAACTAGAGGCCTTTAACGTCAAAGACGTAAAAGAAAGTACCTTTTATGGACCCATTAAAAATTTGCCTAAAAGCTTCAACGAAGCAGACAAAAAAAGGTTCACCGAATTATACGTCAATAACATTCAACAAATTATCCTTCCTGCTTACAGTCGATTGGCTACTTTCATCAAGGAAGAATATTTACCCAAAGGAAGGCTAAGTTCAGGAATCAGCGACATACCCAATGGCAAAGCGTATTACCAATATTTAATTCGCACGATGACCACCACGGATAAATCAGCGGATGAAATTTACCAAACGGGCCTTTCTGAAGTCAAGCGAATTAAAGCCGAGATGGAGAAAACAAAAGATGCCGTTGGTTTTAAAGGCGATTTGAAAGCCTTTTTTGAACACATGAGAACTGATCTAAATTCACTCCTTTTAAAGATCCAGCAGAAGTGCTTGCGGCCTTTGAAACGATTCATAAAAAAATGGAGCCCGAACTCAAAACGATGTTTGGCCGTGTTCCAAAATCCCCTTTTGAAATTCGTCAAACGGAAGCTTTTCGGGCTGCCTCTGCCTCAGCCGAATATTTTGCCGGCACTGAAGATGGAAAAAGACCCGGTATTTTTTATGTTCCGATCATAAATGCAAAAACGTTTAACCTGACGAGTGGGATGGAAAGCCTTTTCTTGCATGAAGCCATTCCTGGACATCATTATCAAATTAGTTTGCAACAAGAAAATGGAGATTTGCCTAAATTTAGGCGTTTTGGTGGAAATTCAGCCTATGCAGAAGGTTGGGCTTTATACACCGAAAGCTTAGGTAAGGAATTGGGATTGTACACAGATCCATACCAATATATGGGCGCATTGGGGGATGAAATGCACCGCGCCATTCGCTTAGTAGTAGATGCCGGAATGCACTCCAAAAACATGACTCGAGAAGAGGCCATTAAATTTATGATGGACAATGAACCACTGAACGAAGAGGGTACGATCGCTGAAATAGAAAGGTATATGGCAATTCCAGCGCAAGCCTTAAGTTATAAAATAGGAGCGTTGAAAATCAAAGAAATCAGAGAACGCCTGACGAAGCAATTAGGGGCCAAGTTTAAACTCTCTGACTTCCATGATGAATTGCTAAAAGATGGAAATATGCCATTAGAGGTTTTGGAAAAGAAAATGGACCAATGGGCTGATGGCCTTAAATAAGACTCGAGTTATCATTTTACTTTAATAAACAAGGCTTGAAACTTAGCACTGATTTCCCAATTCCCATTGCAAACCATAAGCTAAGGCCCACTAGTCGGGTATTGTCTATGGGATCTTGTTTTGCGGAAAATATGGGGAAAAGGTTGGATGATTTATCACTGAAATTGCTCAATCAGCCTTTTGGAACCCAATTTAATCCCATTCGCATTTTAAAAGCGTTAGCGTTTGAACCGTTAAAAATTACCGATTTATATGCTGAAGGTGATTTTTATTTACATCCCGATTTTCACTCCAATTTTATTAGCCAAAATCCGGATGGTTTAATGGAGGAGATTCATGCTAAACAAGAAGAAACCAAGGCATTTTTGAACCAAGCAGATACGTTGGTACTGACCTTCGGTACCGCCTATTTTTATCATGACAATATACTCAACAGGCCGATTGCAAATTGCCATAAACAAGCGAGTCAGCGATTTGCCAAGCACATGAATCAGGTCTCTGAAATCACTGAGGCCTATCGTGCATTTATAAAGAGTCATCCCCAATTACACCTTATTTTGACCGTGTCACCCGTGAGGCATACACGAGATGGCATGATGGAAAATTCTGTTTCGAAAGCATCATTGCGGTTGGCAGCCCATGAAATTGCACAAGAATTTCCGGGCCAAGTTACCTATTTCCCCGCTTTTGAAATCATGATGGACGAGCTGAGGGATTACCGTTTTTATGAAAAAGATTTAATTCATCCGAATGAAATTGCCGTGGATTATATTTGGCAAAAATTCAAAGAGACTTATTTTTCAAGCGAATTGGTAGCGTTAGATGTTGCTTGGGAACGTATAATTGCCACGTTGCATCACCGGCCGCACCCAACAAAAAGGCACCTACATATAGCTAATTTAGAAAAAATAAAAGAGGAGCTGGCAAGCCAATTTCCTGGTGTCGATTATTCGAAATTAGCGGAGAAATTAGCTGCTGAAATTTTATCATTAAAAGCATCATTGGGCTCATAATAAACGGCAAAAACCTGTATATTTGAGGTTTGAATATTAAAATCGAACATGGGAGAATTAAGTGTAAGTAAAGAACTGATTTTAGGCGCCTTAAGTACCGTCCAAGAACCTGACTTGAAAAAAGATTTGGTCACCTTGGGAATGATTAAGGATGTCGAGTTGGGCGTTGGCGAAGTTCGATTTACCGTGGTTTTAACCACCCCGGCATGTCCCTTAAAGGAAAAAATTCGCAAAGATTGTGAGGATGCTATACATAATTTAGTTCATCCAGACCTAAAAGTTGTGATTCAAATGACTGCTGAAGTAACTAGTTTATCGGCAGCGGATCCCTTAATTCCTGGAGTTAAAAATGTGATTGCCATTGCCTCTGGAAAAGGGGGTGTGGGTAAATCGACGGTGACGGCCAACTTAGCCATGGCGCTTAAAAATCTCGGGGCTAAGGTAGGTATTTTGGATGCTGATATTTCGGGACCCTCTATTCCTGTCATGTTTGGCGCAGAGGATTTACAGCCTTTGGTCGAAGAAATCAATGGCAAGAATCGCATTCAACCCATCATGCAATATGGCATAAAAATGATTTCAATGGGGTTTTTGGCTCCTTCCGACAGCCCTGTGCCTTGGCGCGGTCCTATGATGACGCAAGCCTTGCGCCAGTTTTTTGGCGATACAAATTGGGGTGAATTGGATTACTTATTGATCGATCTTCCGCCAGGAACCTCAGATATACATTTAACATTGGTCCAATTGATCAAATTAACTGGAGCTGTGATTGTAACCACGCCTCAAAAAGTAGCCTTATCAGATGCAACTAAAGGTTTGCAATTTTTCAACCAAGCGGGAATTAATGTTCCATTGTTGGGTTTAGTCGAAAATATGGCTTATTTTACACCGGCAGAATTGCCTGAAAACAAATATTATTTGTTTGGCAAAGACGGTGGTAAAATGTTAGCTGAAAAATATAAAGTACCATTTTTGGGGGAAGTACCCTTGATACAAGCGATCCGAGAAGCGGGCGATGAGGGGAAACCTATTGCGTCCACGGACGGGCTCAGCGCAAATGCTTTTATTCAAATTGCTACCAATTTAGCCCAACAAATTGCGATTAGTAACGCACAATCAAACGCTTAACCTATGGAAAATCATCCACTTTATGCTCGAATTCAATCAGCACTTGACAGCATTCGTCCTTACTTGATTGCAGATGGTGGCAATGTGGAAATCGTGGGCATTTCGGAAGAAAATGAGCTGACATTATCTTTAGTTGGCAATTGCAAATCCTGCAATATGTCGGCCATGACGTTTAGAGCCGGTGTGGAAGAAGCGATAAAAAGAGAAGTACCCGAAGTTAAATCCGTGGAAGAAATTAGCCAAATTATCCCCCAGTAATTTATGATGCGTATTGGAATTTTATTTGGTGGCCAAGCAAGAGAACGTGAAATTAGTTTTGCCGGTGGGAAAACGGCCATGGCGCATATCAATAAAGCATTATTCAAACCCGTGCCTATTTTTGTAGACAGTTTGGGACATTTTATTTTGATTAAAGAATCGCTTATTTTTGAAGATTCAATCCGTGATTTTTTCCCTCCAAAACAATATCAAACAGCTCCATTTTCAGTTTACATTGAATCTTTAGAAAATCAAAACACGGAGGCTTATGCCCAAATTATCCAGGAAATTGGCGTTCAAATTTTTCCTGAAAACTTTAAAGATCATTTCGATTTTGCATTCATTGCCATGCATGGTCCTGGCGCAGAAGATGGAAGCATTCAAGGTTTATTAGAATGGTATGACATCCCCTATTCCGGACCAGGTTTATTGGGCTCAGCGATTGGAATCGATAAATCGAAACAAAATGAATGGCTCCAAAAAAGCGTAGGACTAGATAAAAAATTCTTCACGTTAAAGCGGGATGATTACGAAAAATATGGCCGAGAAACATTATTTGAGCAAGTTAAAAAAGAAATAGGAGTGCCTTTTGTGGCCAAAGCTCCGCATCAAGGATCGTCGATTGGTTTGGCATTTGTCAAAAAAGATTCCTTAGAAGATTTTGACCAGGCGATCAAAAAATGCCTGTTCATCTCCGAGATTTACCGGGAAGATTGGATTAAATTGACCGAGGAAGATCAAATAGATTTGCTTCAAAAAATGGTCAATCTAGATGAGGGAATAGGCTTTCCAGTGATATTCCAGCATCAAGTATTCTTACATCCGGCCGAACTTTTAACCGAGTTACAATCGTATTTTTTACAAGGAGTAACTAAGGCGGTTATTCATTCCATTCATTCGGAAGATTCCATTTTATTGGAATCTTTTGTGCTTGGCGCGGAATTTAGTTGCGGAGTCATTCAGACTCCCGATGGCGAGTCGGTTGCCCTACCACCGACCGAAATTGTTATGGACGATTCCGTGGAAGTTTTCGATTTTAATGCCAAATATAAATCTAAGGCAACGCGAAAAAGAATTCCCATGGATGCTAGTTTAGCTGATTTGAAAATCATACAAGAGCAGGTTAAAAAAGCATTTGACGACTTGGGTTTTGGGGTTTGCACGCGAATAGATGGTTTTTTAAGCCCTGAAGGAATGGTCATTTTACATGACCCAAACACCATTCCTGGCATGTCGCCAAGCTCACTGATCTTTAAACAAACGGCTGAAATAGGATTAACGGTTACGGATACGATTACTTATTTCATTAGGCAATCGATTCGCGAACGGATGTCGACGGGTAAAAATTACCATGCACTTAGAAAACAGTTAAACCTGTTAGATAACGAGATCAAAGAATTACTGGATTTAAAATCTAGCCAGACAGCAGTCCAATTAGAAATTTCGGGAAATACAGAAGAAAGTTTTGAAGAAAGTTTCCAGAAAACGAAGTTGGATTTAATTAAAATCGCCTCGGCGGGCAACATTGCTTTTCAAGTGACTACGCCTATGGTGGTGGAAGAAGGTGAGATTTTGATGCCATTGCATATTTCCCACCTTAGCAAAGATTCAGGAAAAGAAATGCTCGAGTTGATACATCGCGGCGTCCACCCCTTGATCGCCCATACCCGAGAAGCCGCCAAGGACATCACTACTTTTTTTACCAACGCATAATCACATGGAATTAAATTCACTTCAATATCCTATTGGGAAATTTGCTGCACCAGAAATTATCACCCCGGAAATCAGAAAAAACTGGATTAAGACGATCGAGGAATTTCCTGATTTATTAGCCATCGTCGCATCAAAACTTTCCGAAACTACCTTAAAAAAAACCTATCGACCAGGAGGTTGGACCGCACGCCAAGTGATTCATCACATGTTTGATAGCCACATGAATTGCTACATACGATTCAAAAAAGCATTAAATGATGAAAATCCAACCATCATGCCCTATTCAGAAAATGACTGGGCCCACATGCCTGATGGCGATAACGCACCGATTGAATGGTCCATCACAGGCGTCAAATCCGTGCATCAGCGCTGGGTTTATTTAATGAATACTCTGCAAGAAACGGATTGGACGAAAACATATTATCATCCAGAAAGTGATATCATTTATCCTTTAGACCGAGTATTAGGTATTTATGCTTGGCATTGTACCCATCATCTAAAGCACATCGAGTCCGTTTTATAGCCTTCGATTTTTGGAATTAAATGGCTAAATAAAGCGGCTTATTAATTGGTTTTTGCTTTATTTTTATTCCAAGGAGCCGTTGTATTTCGGGCCATATCGATAGCGAGCGCAATCATCAAAAGTGTAAACAGAATCAAAATCCAACGAAAAATGAGGCGATTTTTTTGCATAATGTTAATGTATAAAATTGACCATGGCGCTTCCTTTGATAATTTCATCCCATGAATGGGCCATTGGCCAGTGCAAATGTACACAGGAAGATGTTTCCATTTGAATCATTTCTCCAGAAAAATAGGATGCCGCAAAGGAAATCGATGGATTGTGGGCTACTAAATAAATAACATCATGGGGACTGCTCACTAATTTTTCCACATATTGGGGACCCGTGGCGTGGTACCAATAATCATCAAAAGAATCTCCTAATTTTTGCACGTTTCCCATCAATATTTCAGCTGTTTCTATTGTTCTATTCGTATTAGAGATATACCAAAAACCTACAGGGAAATTGTTATTCATAAAAATACTTTTCAACTCTTGCGCCTCTTCAATTCCCCTAATGGACAAGTTACGGCCTTCATCCGGGAGCAAATAGGGTCCAGCGTGCGCATGGCGAATTAAAAAAAGATCTTTCATTAATTAAAATCGGCTTGTGAGAGCAATGGAAATTCCCCCGCTGAGTGTCTTTCCCCCATCATGATATAATGATCAGCCCCTTCTTTTAAACGGCTTATTTGATCCTCTGAAAGCGATTTGACAACTTTGGCAGGCATTCCAAGCACCAAGGAAAAATCAGGTATGATCATACCTTCTGTGACCAATGCATGAGCGCCAATTAAACAAAATCTGCCAATCTGAGCTCGATTTAATACCGTTGCATGCATCCCAATGAGGGAGCCTTCTCCTATCGTAGCACCATGAACAATTGCAGCATGGCCAATCGTCACCCTGGGGCCAATAATCGTTTTATCTCCTTCGTCGGCATGCAAGACCGCATTGTCTTGAATATTACAGCCTTCCCCTAAAATAATTTCTTCCACATCTGCCCGAATAACAGCTCCGTGCCAAACAGAAACATCTTTTGAAATAAGTACTCGGCCCATCACTGAAGCCGTAGGTGCGATATAAATAGCCATATGATAAAATAATTACCTTCAAAGATACCATGCTTCATGATTTATCCATTAATTTAAACCTAGAATGAAAGAACTTTTAAGATTTGCTCCTTGGAAAAATACCGATACCCTCGTTTCTTTAGGTTCCGGATCTGGTTGGTGGGAAATAAATTGTGTGGTTCATCAGCCTGCTGTCCAATTAATTTTAGTCGATCATGATTTGCAGGTTCTTACGAATGAGGAAGTTGGCGACTCCATTTCCTATTTCGAAAATACATCAAACAAAAAAAACACCACAACCATTTCCGTAAAAAACGAAGACGTACATGCATTAACGTTAGAAACTGAAATGGCCGATTGGGTTTTGATTTTTAATGCATTACACGAATTCAAACAGATCGATTTGGTACTACAAGAGGCTTTTCGAATATTAAAAAACGGGGGACGATTGCTTATTGAGGAAGAAGTATCTATATCAATTCCACTCATTCATGAGGGTTGTGGAAAAAAACTATTCTTTGCCGAGGAGTTAATGACCATTGTAACCGAAGCTGGTTTTGAAAAGATAGATAAAAAGCAAAAAGACGAAAAAGCTATTTATCTCTTATTCAAAAAATGAAATTTTTGCTTTAGTTTAATTTAAATCATTTTCGCAAATTTGCATTTGAATCAATTACAATATGTCGACCAACAACCGTCCATTTATCATTGGGATTACCGGAGGAAGTGCCTCAGGAAAGACCCTTTTTTTAACTCGATTAATGGAGCAATTCGATACGGATGACATTTGTTTATTGTCTCAGGACAATTACTACCGCCCAAAGGAACATCAAACCAAAGATGAAAATGGTATTGAAAATTTTGACTTACCTGGGGCTATTGATGATGTGGCATTTGCTGCTGACGTCGAAAAATTAAGGTCAGGTGAAATAGTTACTCGTGAGGAATACACCTTCAATAACTCTGAAAAAATTCCCAACTTATTGCATTTCTATCCTAAAAAAATATTGGTTGTAGAGGGAATTTTCGTTTTTCATTTTCCGGAAGTTGCCAAGCTCTTAGATTTGAAAATATTTATTGACGCCCAAGACAAGATCAAATTAAAGCGCCGCATAAAACGCGATAATGAAGAGAGGGGTTATGATTTACAGGATGTCATGTATCGTTGGAAATACCATGTCAAACCTACCTACGAAGAATTTATCAGGCCACATAAACGAAGTTGTGATATCGTAATACCCAACAACCATCACTTTGAAAAAGGCTTACAAGTCATTGTATCCTACTTGAAAAGTCATGCTTAAAAGGTCGTCCCTAAACTTATTTTTTTCCTGATTCGGGTTAGCTCGGAGGCTGGAATTTGAAGAAAAGAGGCCAACTGGCCTTCGGGTAATTGGGCCGCGATCCAAGCAAAATTTCGTTGGAAATGCTCATAACGTTTCTGAGGGGGTTGAATTTTTATTAAAACAGCAAGCTTCTCCTGCTTTTCTAATTCGTCTTGTGTTAGTTGGCGCAAAACCGCCACAAATCCTGGAATGCTCTCGTAAATCCCGTCCAACTCAGCGCGCGTTAAAACTAAAATA
>JGI12421J11937_10000778_pt1 | contig 12615 bp, 7 predicted proteins | sample LakErihyJuly2011_2_FD_11937 | JGI IMG/M metagenome (IMG submission 11937)
ACGGCTAACGCAAATGCAACATTTAGCATAAATAAAAAGGGCGGTGTAATAAACTTTAGCTCAGGCATACAGGGAGAATTGGTTGTACTTGAGTACATTTCTGATGGTATGGAGAATGGTAACGATGCAAGCGTAAGCGTAAATAAGCTATTTGAAGAGTATGTGTACGCGGCTATAGAGTTTGCTATACTAAACTCAAAGGTTGGTGTTCAGGAATACATCGTAAGTAGGTCAAGAAAAAGAAAAACAGCACTTTTAAGGAATGCTAAGATAAGAATAAGTAACATACACCCAGGTCGATTGCTAATGAATCTTAGAGGACAAGATAAGTGGTTAAAATAATATGGCAAAACTAACAAGGAATTTTACGTTAGGCAGGATGAATAAGGTCGTTGATGAACGACTTGTGCCTAATGGTGAGTATATCGATGCACTGAATATCAGAATGGGTTCTACAGAGGACGCAGAGGTCGGTGTTATAGAGAACTCAATGGGCAACATAGAGCTTACGTCTTTATCTTTTGAGGGTGCATCACTAAGCAGCAGTGCTAAGTGCATTGGAGCTTATGAGGATGGAGCTAATGAGACTATATATTGGTTTGTTACTGATGATGATTTTTTATCAGGGCCTATTAATAAAATTGATTTGATAGTATCGTATGATGTTAAATTAGATATACTGACATATCATATTATAAGCATAAGGGATGGCGCAACTAATAATACCACCCTAAACTTTAACAAAAGCTATCTAATTACAGGTGTAAATAAGATTGAGGACTTGTTGTTTTGGACAGATGACTATAATCAGCCAAGACAGATAAATGTAAACAGAACCTACGGAAATCCAATTGCAGGAATTGATTCATTTTTAGAGGAGGCGATACTTGTTATAAAGCAACCACCTTTAGCTGCTCCTATAGTAGCACCAACACTAACACAAACTCAGGATAACTTTTTAGAGGAAAGATTTATATGCTTTGCGTATAGGTATAGATACGATGATAATCAGTACTCAGCAACATCTCAGTGGAGCAAGCCTGCGTTCTTGCCTAATGCATTTAATTATAATATATCAACTGCACTAAATAGTGGTATGGTAGGCACGACTAATATGGCTGTGGTTACATATGAATCAGGTGGGCCACTTGTGGTTGGAATAGATTTATTATTCAAGGAGATGAACTCTCCTATAATAAGGATTATTGAAAAAATTAATAAAGATACAAATGGATTGGCTGACAATACACCGTATACATTCCAATTCCAAAATAGCAAGATATTTACCATACTTCCCGATTCAGAGATACTAAGACTGTACGATAACGTGCCAAGGCTATCAAAGGCTCAGACTATGATGGGTAATAGAATTATGTATGGCAACTATATCGAGGGATATGATTTAGTTGATTTAGTTGGTACACCACTTAGATTGGAATATTTTTCAACTTTGTTTCAAACTGAGATAGGAGCTTCTGATATATCATATACCTTATCAAATGGTAACTATACATTTGGCGGAATCCAAACTATATCCAACTCTGTTGTATACTTTGATTTTAATGGAATTGATTTAATTAAAGGAGCTGTTATAGAATTCGACATAAGGTACAACCATAATTCATATACAGGTTATATTCCACCACCAACAGAGATTCAGCCATCAACTACGATATCATTTGCATATATATTGCAGCAGGATTTTGCAAGTGCTTATGCGCTTTCTCAAGATTCTGATTTTATAGAAAAGATAGGCACAGTTTCAACTATAGCAACTGTAGCTAATTCTTGTTTTGGTTCAACCTTTACAGATGTATTTAACTGTTCAGTTGAGCAAGTTCTTTCAGGGGCTACAGATTTTTATAAATATGAAAGTGGTATATCTGCAGCAGGTCAGCCGATTGCAATATTTTCAACCCCATCATCTTCTTCTTTAATAGGGCTTCAATTGCCTGTTATGAGGTATGTTGATGACCCAACATTTGTAACGATTACAAAAAATGTATATTCTTACTATGATATAGAGTTTGCAGCGGCTACGTATGTAGAGATAGGGAATCCTACAAGTTTGCATAGTAACAGAGGCTATGAGGTCGGTATTGTCTATATGGATGAGTTTAATAGGTCGTCTACTGCTTTAGTAGGCCCTAACAATGCGATACACATACCTTGCTCGGCATCTGAGTTTCAAAACCAAATAAAAATAAATATACCAATTGGGCAGGTAGCTCCGTATTGGGCAAAGAGGTATAAGTTTGTAATAAAGGCAGACAGAGATACGTACGAGACAATTTACTCTCAGTTCTTTTTTAGAGACCCAACCTCAGGAGCTGATTACTTTTTACTTGAGGGACAGAACTCTCAGAAGGTTGAAGTAGGCGATGAGCTTATAGTAAAAAAAGATACATCAGGGCCTTTAAATACCTGTGCCTATACAACTGTATTAGAGAAACAGGCACAGCAAGCAGATTTTTTAAACCCTCCACCTACAGATGGAGCAGGTGCAACTATACCTGTCCCGCAGGGAGTATATATGAAGTTAAGAGCAAATAACTTTAGTGCATCATTGGACACATCAGATGGATTGCCAAGTGTTTTTACTTGGGGTGAAATACCAAGCACAACAACGAGACAAAACCCTTGTGGTCAAATTAATCTTACAGTAAATTACCCAAATCCTGCAGGGCCTTCACCCGCTTTTGTAGATATACCAATTCCTGCAGGCTCAAAAATAAATATAAATATTGAAAGCATAAGAATTGGCAAGGACTGTAACTATGGTATAGAGGGAAGAAAATATATATATGAAGGCAGTTTTACAGCTTCACAGGATTATACAAGTTTCAAAGCTTGGTGGGACGGTGATAATGTTGCAGCAACTTTAAATGGGCCTAATGCACAAAGAAGTGCAACCTGTAATAAAACTGAACCAATTGCAATTTATGACATTAACCTATCAGGCGGTGGAGCAAATACCTGTTCCGATGACGTTAACCTTCAGTTTGAGCAAGCTTCAGCAGGAGCGCCAATGTATCTTGTTTTTAGTGGTATTATAGGATTTACAACAAAAAAAACAGAGACTAACAATAAAATTAAAATAGAGGTAATAAGAACATCTAATATTATTGTATTTGAAACCCAACCGTTAGATGCTGCTCCTAATTTATGGTATGAATCAAGTGAGGTATTTGACATTGACACTACAAATGGAACACATCAAGGAAATATACAACCGCAGATTTTGCCTAATCAACCTGCTATTATTCTTACTGATTTTTACAATTGCTACACTTTTGGTAATGGAGTAGAGAGCTACAAGATACAGGACTCTATAAATGGAAAACAATTAACATTAGGTAATAGAGCATACATAACCACAACTATTGAGTATAAGGAATCAAGAAGATTCGCTGATATAACCTATAGCGGTATCTTTAATCCTGAGTCAAACATAAACAAGCTAAACGAATTTAATCTTGGTCTATTAAACTATAAACCATTAGAAACGTCGTTTGGCCCTATCAATAAATTATTTGGAAGGGAGACAGATGTTCTAACTCTACAGGAAGATAAGATATCATACGTACTTGCAGGAAAGAATTTACTATCAGATGCAGCAGGCGGAAGCGCATTGACATCAATCCCTGAAGTTCTTGGAACTCAGATAGCGAGGATTGAAGAGTTTGGTATATCTAACAATCCTGAGAGCTTTGCTCAGTGGGGTTCGGATAAATTCTTTACGGACGCAAAGAGAGGCTCTGTATTGCAGTTAAGAGGAGAGTCGTACAACAGCGACCAATTGACAGTGATATCTCAGCTTGGTATGAGGACTTGGTTTAGGGATTTATTTATAGATTCATTTAATACTCAGAAGTTAGGTGGCTACGACCCATATATGAATGAGTACGTTATAACAAATAACGATATTCAGCTGCCTTTAGAGGAAATATGTGAGGAGTGCGGTAAAACCATAGCGATAACAGTTACCAATACCAATCCATTTAATACCTGTATAGACCTTGGTGAGCTAGTCGGTAGCACAGATATTGAGTACTCTGTATCATCTGTGGTAGGCACATTTACAATTAATGCAAACTATGATGGAAATACATATACAACAGGAGCTGTTTCTACAAGTGGAATATTAAACTTTACTAAGGATATAGTTAACGTAAGAACGATGCTGTTAGATATTACGTCCACAGGAAGCGTAACTATTCAGTTGACTTTAAAGTGTCCTATAGTGCAACAAATAACTATTGTATTGGTTACCGTAACAAGCAACTCTGAGGCAGGATTATTTACAACAAATCAGTATAGGTGGTCAAGTGGAACATTTGTCTCACCGTTGCATACTCAGAATATACAATTTTCATTATCTAACTTCAACCCTATAGTATCGCAGTATTCACTAATAACAGGAGGTCAGGGTGGTGGAGTAATACCAACAGATGGAGCTACGGTTACTATGTTCAATAATACCATTGTTCCTGATGATTTTTCATTTAATGAATTTGTCAATAACTTTAGATATCTTAGAACAAGTACGCTTTATGCAAATACTCCTGTAGATATTCAGGCGTTGCTAGTAGCGTCTACCACTATATCGCCTATAAACCCTCCAATCAGTGGAAATACAACTTACGATGGACAATTTGCAATGCCCGTTAGTGGTAATTATCTGTATATGGTTTGGGATTATAGAAATAGCACACCTATAGACTTATGCTTTGGCGCTGACCTTTCTGATTCTTGTTGTGGATGCATTAACCAAGAGCCTGTTCAATCGTATGTTCTTGTTGGGTGTAGTGATGGCTTGACCTATGTAGCTCCTGTTGACCCCTATGGATTTGCTATAGGAGATACAGTGCAGATAGAGTTGATTGCAGGTGGCCCATTCTTCTGTGGAACAATTGTAAACACAGGTTTATTAGTTCCTGACTCATTAATATTGAATCCATTTACCTTTGCCTGTAACGACCCAATTAATTGCCCTTAAATAATATGCCTAATTTTTATATAGACGGAGCTTCATTTTCAAATTCAACATCAGTGTACACTGATGCGGCACTAACAGTTTGTGCTGCGGATGGGTTTTATTCAGATGGAATAATATCGAGAGAGTTGGTAGGATGTATTCTACTGCCTTCTCAGATATGCCCTAACTGCGCTGTAAGCTGTGACGTAATAATAAGTACGTTGGTAGGGCCTGCGCTATTTAGTATAGATGTTAACGAAGGAACTTACTCTACGGGAGCGGTGATAATAACATTTAACCCAAACAATGTACCTGATGGTATTAATGTAGTCTACGATAGTGTAACTTATAATAAATTAAGTTCACCTTTAGATGGATTACACGCATCCACTAACCCCAATGGATTAACATACGTTGGAAATACAGCATTTGACTGTGGCATATCGGGAAGCACATACCCTCTATCTGAATATATATATACAAATGGAGCTTTTGTTGCTTCGGGTAATATAGTATCTGTTACTGTAGCCGCAGGAGATGTATCCTTGAGTGCATCAGACCCAGGGTTTTGTGTTATGGTAATTCCAAAAATAAACCCTACCCCATCCACACTAACCATAGCTACAGCAAGCCCTTGCACTGATTTACTTGGCTCTGTATTAGATATATCTTGTCCTACAATCCTTACAGGGTATCCATCATCGACAGGGCAGGCAAGCTCTGCATTGGCTTGTCCATTATCAATAACTCAGACATATTATAATGTGCCTGTTACAGGAACATTTGGCAATCCTGCTCTTTATGATTGGGTATTTTCTGACCCTAATGGAGAGTTTATACTACCCAATGGATACTATGCTTTATTCGGTAGTCAATGGATACGGGTTCAAGATGGAATTATAATACAAATAGGTGTATGCCCATAATAATATAATATGTCAAACTATACATTAACATACAGCGAAGAGGTTAAGGGGTTTCCATCCTTTTACTCATATTATCCTGATTGGATGATTGGGATGAATAACTATTTCTACACCTTCTATCAAGGAAACCTGTACAGACATAATGTCAATGAGGTAAGGAATAACTTCTATGGAACTCAGTACACATCTACACTAAAGAGTGTGCTAAACGATGCCCCACTTGACAATAAGCTATTTAAGACCTTAGCATTCGAGGGAGACAACAATTGGGAGTCATACTTAATTACGGATATCCAAGACTCAGGCTTCATCGATAGGGATTGGCTTGAGAAGAAGGAACAGACTTGGTATGGATTTGTTCGTAATTTAGGCACAACACCCTGCCACTCCATCTGAGTATGCTCTAAGGTCATTGGATGGTATCGGAAGAAGCTCTGCTGTAGCAATAGGCGCAGGAATAGCTCAGGTAGATTTTCCGTTAACGATGGAGATTGGGAATATTATTAGCGTTGGTGATATGCTGTATTTTTCTACAGGGACAACTACAATCAGTCCTCTTTGGGCGGGGCAGGTTACTCAGGTAAATATAAATATTAGGGCAGGCATCAATAACGTAATAATAAATACATCAGGAGGAACTACTCCAATATTAGGCCAAACATCATACTTTCTATTTATTAAAAACTCTATAGCTGAGTCTCAGGGTGTTCTTGGACACTACTGCGTATTCGATATTGAGAACAATAGCACCACTAAAGTTGAGTTATTTTCTGTAGAATCAGAAGTAATGAAATCTTTCCCTTAAAAATATTATCTTTGTGAAAAGATATGGGTATATTAAGTTTGTTTAAACAGAAGAAAGATAGACCTGAAGATTTATTAAAGTTTATTGATTTAAACAGAGGTATTCTTTGGGAGGCTATAGATGAGTTTAAGCGTACTTTAATTGGCATAGATGGGTCAGTAGTCCATAACACAGCTGAGATGCAGGAGGCGTTCCCTTTAATACACCATATACAAGATGGTCTATACACAAGGGAGGTCTTTATGCCAAAGGGTTCACTTGTGGTAAGCTTTATCCATCTAACAAACCACCCATCATTTTTTCTCTCAGGAGAGATGTCTGTGCTTATGGACAATGGAGAGATTAAAAGAATAAAAGCTCCGATGAAGGTAATGACAGAGATTGGGACTCAAAGAGTGGCTTATATGCACGAGGATTGCAGATGGGTTTGCGTATATAGAACAGATAAAAAAACAGTACAGGAAGCAGAAAAGGAAATTTACACAGAGAATTACCTAGAACTTCCTGAACACATTATATTAAATAAAAAATTATTATGGCAGGATTAGTAACAGGTATTGCAGGATTAGCTTTAAGCGCAGGCACAACAGCTGCGTCGTTTATCCAAGCAGGGCAACAAAAAAGAAAACAACAAGATTTTGAGGCTGATGCTGCAAAGGCATTGGCTGAAGCTCGTCAAAGATTGCAGGTAAATTATGCAGAGGCTATGTCTGTAAATAAAGAACCTTATAACCAAGAGAGGTTAGCGATGCTAAGTGCAGGCGCACAGATAGCTCAGGCGGCTGCTGAGAGTAAGAGAGGCGCAGGTGCAGTTGCAGGTCAAATATTGGCATCTCAGCAAGCAGGACAACAGGATATCTCTAATAGACAGGGCGTGGATATGCAAAATATTCAAAATGCAATACTAGAGGAGGAATCAAGACTAAGAGACGTAAATGTTGGTTTAGATGTGCAGGAGTTAGCGGGTCAACAGCAGGCTGCTGCTGATGCAAGATTAGCTGCTCAGATGGCAACTCAGGAAGGAATACAGGGTATTGGTAATACTGTAAGAGCAGGCATAAATGAGACAATGATACCGTTGTATGGATTTGGAAAAAAAGACACTACTGTTATTACACCACCTGTAACACCGCCTATGTCTCCAAATACAGCTCAAGCACAAACTCAGACCACACCTACATCCCCGCAAGTATTAAACGAAACTGCATTTACGTCTCCTGAACAGGCCGCATCATTGGGATATGCATTTGACGTTGCACTTGGTGGATATGTTAAAAAATCTCCATTGGTTAATAAATCACCATTTGTAAATCCTAATGTTTTTGATATATATGCCCCTTCAACAATTGACGACACAATAGTATTTTAAAATAATATGGCAACTAAAATTGGATACGTAAGTCAACCGCCTACAGCTCAGATAAATTGGGCAGAGGTAGGAGCAAACTTCACAGGAATGCTAAACGAGGAAGCTCGTGTTAGAGAGGAAAAGAAGGCTGAGATAGATAGAGCTACAAATGAGCAGATGAAGGTTCTTAAGAACGCACCTATGGGTGACTCTAAGAATATAAACCAATTGGCAATAGGTTTTTCTGACGATGCTCAAAAACAATTGCTAATGGCTAATGCTTTATTGAAAAGCGGAGACCTAAAACCAAGGGACTATTTATTAATGAGACAAAATATGGCTGATGGCACAGACCAATTCTTCACATTAATCCAGGACTATCAAAATGAGTACGGCAATAAGATGGAAAGATTAAAGTCAAATGACCCAAATAATTCATCACAATACTTAGAGCAATATCTAATGGAGACTATTGAAGGTTTTGGAAACTTTCAAAATTCTAAGCCTGTCATCAATCCAACAACGGGAGAGGTATTGGTCGGTTTTATAAATCCAACAACGGGAGAAATTGAATCAGACCCAAATAAATTAGTTGGTATAGGTAATTTAAAGAATAGGCTAAAAGGAACATATAATAAGTATAATATGGATGCAGCTGTACTTGAAGGTCAAAAATTGTTTGGTGATTTTGAAGTTATTACAAGAGAATTGGGTAAAAAAGGAAGGACAGGAACAATTATAAAATACTCAAACCCTGCTCTAAGAACTAAAGAAGGACTTGCTGAATTAGTAAAAAATAAAACTATAACACAGGAGTATGCAGATGGTCTATCTAAATTCCCTGAACTACTAGACTCTTGGGCAGAAAGTCAATTATCGATGTACAATGTATCATCGCTACTAACCGACAACTTAAGGAATATTAGTGGTAAGTCTTTTAACTATACCGCGAATCCTGCTGAACAAGATGAAAATACTATCTTATATAAACAGGTAGATGGGAATATTGTTCTTGACTTTGAAAGTGAAATCGGTAAAAAACAAAGACAAATTGCAAAAGAAGGATTGAAAGATGTTTTCACAGGTGCATTAGACCAAAAGATAGATGTCACACCAATAGGTGGAGAATATATACCTCCACAACAACGTACATCTGCACAAATCGACCAAGATAATCTTTACAAAGAACAAACTGCATCATTTAATAATATAGCTAAGTTTTATTCAGGAAATCAAGCTGAATTTGATGAGGCAAAACAATATGTAAGAAGTATAAACCCTAATATTTTATATATTAATAAAGTGGGAGATGGTGTTGAAATAGTTTATGCTGATGGTAAAGACGAATTTTTAAGTTTTGGAAGTTCAAGCGAAAAACAATGGGTAATAGGTAACGCTAACTTCTTCCTGCCATCTGATAAAAAAATAGCTGATGTAAATACTGTATGGAAAAGAAGTGGAGTAAGTGGAGATAGACCATTAAATACTACTGCAACAGGAGCTTCTGCATCATCAACATCGTCATATGAACCTGTTAATACTACATACAAACGTCAATTAGAAGCAGTTCCAAACTTTAAAGCTGATTTATTTGTTGCTGATAATGAAAATAAAGCTAAGGAAAATATGATAAATTTATTAAAATCTATCCCTGCAACAAAAGGTTGGACAGTAGCAACTGATGGTTGGGGGAATACTGATATAATTGTTATTAAAAATGGAAAGGAGGAATTAGCAAGATTTAACTTAGATGAATCATTAGGATTTAATGCTACTGATTATTTAGCAACATTAAAAGAAATAATTATTGCAAATACAAAGGAAGAGGATAAAGCAGCAATGATTCAAGGAAAGCAGCAAAAACAACAAAGCACTGTTACATCAGTAAGAGCAGCAAAAGCAGAAGCACAAGCAAAAAGAGAAAAAGAATTCGTAGAAAAACAAAAAGCAGCTGCTGCAGCTGGAGCTAAAGAATTTGAATTTGAAGGTAAAATTATTAAAGTTGACGAAGAAGCAGCAGCTGCAGTAAAACCTGCACCATAAAAAAATAATATGAACGAAGAATACTTAAATCAATTGTATCAATGGATATCGTCTAACGATAGAACTTTTACCAATAGATATACCGCTGATGCCTTTAAAGCAAAAATGGTAGACGATAAATCTTATGCAGCAAAAATGTATGAGTGGATTGGAGGTGTAGATAATACATTTACATCAAGATATCCTGTAGATGCATTTATGAAAAAAATTGCTACACCCGAAGTGGTTGCTATTGAAGAGCAACCTGTTCAGCAAGTAGCAAAAAAAAAAGATATTATGGAATCGCCATCGGAAGGTGGTTTTTCGGCCTCTCTAAGATTTGATAAAAAACCTTTTCAGGACTCTACGGATAACACAAGATTAGCGGTAAACTACGCTAATAAGGAAGAGGTAGTTGCTCAGGCGGCTATCAGAAAAGAGGCTGACACAAAAAGGACGTTACAGGTAAAGGCCCTTAATGAAGAGGAAGCAAAGAGAAAGGTAGATGTAGAGGGAGTTGAGCAAATGCAAAGAAGCAATATATGGGCAGACCCAAATTTTGCTGCTAAACTAAACCTTATCGATGCTAATTTTGTAGGTCAAAACGACACAGAGGTTCTTCCTGTTTTAAGAGATAAGTTCGCTAAGTACGGATTTATTTTTGAGCAAATTAATTTTGATGGAATGGGCGATAATATTATCGTCAAAAATAGAGATGGCAGTAAACAGCTTAAAATTGACCTTGATGCTTGGACAGATGCAGGAGAGATAGCAGAATCTAAAAAACTTCGTGACTTTATAAAGTCATACGCAGAGATGCCCGATGAAAAGTCTGTTGTTGATGACGATATATCAAAGGCAATACGAGCAAAACAGCTGAGAAAAAAAGGAAGACAGAATGCAGATGGAACTGTTTCTACCGTAAAGTTTGAGTCAGCTAATATAGATGGTAAGGAAGTGGTATACCCCACCCTATTCCCAAGAGACTCAAATGGAGACTATGGGACTACTCCTGATTGGTGGGACGAATTATCAGGTATGGAGGCATACAAAAGAGCGGTAGAAAGAGGAGAGGTATTTACATTTAATACAGCTGAAGAAGCTCAAAAATTTGCAGAAGGCTCTTGGAAAGATGTCAGTAACGTAGACGCAGAGGGGCAGATATTCTTCAAAGAAAAGGGAAAGGACTATATTCAAGAGAAAAAAAGATACGATGAATACATTGGTGTGCGTGACCAAATTGATTTTATTGAAGACCTGCCAACAAAGGTTGGTATGCCTGAAGATGTAAAAAAATATCCTAATTTATTTATAAATGGCATCCTTCGGGATGATTCAGCTAAGGTATTGGCAGAGCTTAAAAAGAAAGAAGACCAACTATTCAATGTAGTTATGGATGAAAAATCCCAAATACTACGTGAAGAATGGGACTTAGAGCTATCTAAGCGTCAGATGGAAGCTGCAAAAATAGCAGTTATACAAAACTCGCAAGCTAAAAAATCATTAGAGGATATTAACCTTCAATCATACAAAACATTTGGAGTGCCACCCGAACAGTTGGCTACCGTAAAGTTTAATACAGCTGAGGAGGTTCAGATGGCTAATAGTATTATAAAATCTTATGTAGATACAAAATCTGTTCAGCAGGATGCTGCAGATAAATATGAGATTGTAAAAACATACTATGACGCAAAAGCAAATAAAACCATTAGTAAAGAATTTTCAGATAACTTAGCAGCAGTTCAGGCTGAAATTACTACAGGGTATAATAGAGGGCTTGCGCAGGAGGTTATACTTCTTTCGTCACTTGGGATTAAGTATGATATGAACGACCCTGAGTTAAAAAGGAAAGCGGCAGAGGAAATTGTAAAGTACACAGGCGAAGAGAGCGAGACTCAGTCAAGGGTAATGTCAAGATGGACTCAGGCTATGGGTGGAAAAGAACAATGGGATATAATTAAACACGACCCATTAGAGTGGGCGACTGCTTTAGCTTTTGGAAGCATTGCACAAATGTTTCCGTATGGATGGAAAATTGTAACTTCATCAACACTTGCAGGTATAGGAGCAGGAGCTGGAGCGGGATTAGCAGGAGGGCCACTTGCAGAGGTTACAGTTCCTGCAGCTGCTGCAACAGGTGGTGTTTATGGATTTAGGTCAGGTATGGCATTAGCTTCATTAGCTATGGAGTACGGGAACGAGATGATTGAAGCTATTACCACTATGGGATATGACATAAAAGACCCTGACTCTGTGGTAGCAGCCCTTTCCGATGAAGGCGTTTGGGCGTTAGGAAAAGAAAGAGGTTTAAAGCGTGGTATTCCAATTGCCTTGGTTGATTATTTTTCTGCAGGAACAGTTGGGAAGGTTATTAAAACAGGTTCAGTAGCAGGGAAAGGGGCAAGAATTGCTTCAAATCTTGGAGAGCGTCTTGTTATTGACCCTGCCGCAGAAGCTCTTGGAGAAGCAGCAGCTCAAATTACGGTAGGTGACAAACTTGACTACAAAGAAATCATTGCAGAGGCAGGTGGTGGCA
>JGI12421J11937_10000784_pt1 | contig 12591 bp, 10 predicted proteins | sample LakErihyJuly2011_2_FD_11937 | JGI IMG/M metagenome (IMG submission 11937)
ATTTCCACCGCACTTTGCTTCACCTGTGCCACCCAATGCTGCTCTTACATACTCAGTTGAGATCCAAACAGTTACCGCTTTTGCAGCATTAAAGTAAGCAGAGGCAGGAGTTGCAATCAATATATATGTAGCATGATTTGATGGGCGCACACCAAGTCCAACCAACCTTCTTTGGTACCCAACCCGCATCTGCTTTTACTAATTCCTCGATGGTTTTAACAAAGAAATCAACTGGCATTTCAGGTAAGGCAATTCTGGCAGCAGATTTTGCAAAGCGTTTTGCATTTGCATCTGGCCTAAATAATGAAACTCCACCATCTGGCTGCGAATACGCTTTCATTCCTTCAAATATTTCTTGGCCATAATGAAAGACCATTGATGCTGGATCTAATGTGATTGGGCCATATGGTTGTAATTTTGCATCATCCCAACCAGTTGCCTCACTCCAAGTAGCAACCACCATATTATCCGTGTAGTACTTACCAAAGCCGGAATTGGCAACTCGTTTGTCACGCTCTACTGCGCTAATTGGATTTGAATTTGGATTACTTATTACTTTCATAAGACTCCCGCCACTAATGCATCACCAATTTCGGTAGTTGATCGCTTCTTATCTGCGCGAGCAGCTAGATCCTTAGCCACCGCAACCTCCACATCATTGGCTGCTTTATCTTGCCCAAGATGATTTAGCATCATTGCTACTGATAATACCGTTGCAGTTGGGTCGGCTAAATTCTTACCAGCAATATCTGGAGCTGAACCATGGACCGGCTCAAACATCGAAGGAAACTGCCCAGTTGGATTGATATTTCCACTAGCTGCTAGGCCAATACCACCACAGATTGCAGCTGCGATATCAGTAATGATGTCGCCAAATAAATTATCAGTTACCACTACATCAAATCTCTCTGGGTTAGTAACAAAAAACATTGATGCTGCATCCACATGTAGGTAATCGGTTGTGACTTGCGGGAAATCCTTAGCCACCTCATTAAAAACCCGAGTCCAAAGTCCACCTGCCCTGGTCAGCACATTGTTCTTGTGTACCAAAGTAAGTTTTTTGCGTGGGCGAATCATCGCTCGATTAAAGGCATCTCTAATTACCCGCTCCACACCCTTATAGGTATTAATTGATTCTTCAATTGCTAACTCTTTATTTGTTCCCTCATCTTTAAGTGAGCCAGCACCAACATATAACCCTTCNGTGCCCTCTCTGACTACGATGAAATCAATTCCCTTGTTGTTTGTAATAGGGGATGTAACTCCTGGAAATAATCTTGCTGGTCTTAGATTGATGTAATGTTCAAAGGCAAATCGAAGCTTAAGTAGTAAGCCTCGCTCTAATACCCCACTTGGCACAGTTGGATCCCCTACTGCACCCAGTAAAATTACATCAGATTTAGCTAACTCTGCCATTACTGAATCTGGCAATGTTTCCTTGGTTTTATGCCAGTAAGCAGCACCCAATTCGTAATTAGTTTTCTTAAACTCTAAATCATATTTTTTTGCTACTGCATCCAAGACCCGCAAACCTTGAGTTACTACCTCAGGCCCAATGCCATCTCCAGGGATTGTTGCTAAGTTATAAGTTTTCACTCATTCACCAAATTTACAAAGCGAACTAAGGATGCCCCAGTCTCTTTTGCAATCACATCAATAATCTCTTTTGGAATGACTGAATCAACAGTTAATGCCATCAAAGCCTGGCCACCCTCTTGGGTGCGACCAACCTGCATATCTGCAATGTTAATCTTCAACTTACCTAATGCATTTCCAACTACACCAACTACACCAGGTCGGTCGGCATACCTTAGGAATAGCAAGTTATTGGTAGGTTTTAAATCTAGATCCAATTTATCTATGCCAACAATCTTTTCAACCTGTTTGATTCCCATTAATGTGCCACTTACAAGTACCTGGCTGCCATCAGCACATGCCGCCCGCACTGAAACTAAATTACGATGATCTGGGCTTTCAGAATCAGTTGAAACCGTTGAGCTAATTGATCTTTCAGTTGCTAATGCTGGGGCGTTTACATAGGTAACATCTTCAGCTCCCATCGCAAGGAGTGCTCCCTTTAGCGCGCTAGTTGCAAGTATTGAAACATCAAGGGATGCGATCTCACCGCGAACTTCAACATCAATTGCAGAAATAACATCCTTGGCAAGTGCAGTAGCAACTTGCGCCAATTTCTCAACCAGTGGCAGTGCTGGGCGAACCGCTTGATCAATCGCACCACCCTTAACATTTACTGCATCTGGAACTAGTTCACCAGATAAAGCTTTTCTAACTGAGATAGCCACAGCAATTCCAGCCCGCTCCTGTGCTTCATCAGTTGAAGCGCCCAAGTGCGGTGTAGCAACCACATTGTCTAATGAAAACAAAGGTGAATCTGTGCATGGTTCAGTAGCAAATACATCAAGTCCGGCGCCAGCAACTCTTCCAGATTTCAAAGCTTCATATAGTGCTGCCTCATCTAACACACCGCCGCGAGCAGCATTGATAATTCGTACAGAGGGCTTAACTTTTTTAAGCGCTTGTTCACCGATTAAATTAGCTGTTTCTTTTGTCTTTGGTAGGTGAATTGTGATGAAATCACTTATGGCAAGTAGCTCATCGAGTTCAACTAACCTGACATCTAATTGCGCAGCACGTGCTGGCTGAAGATATGGATCATATGCAACTACATTCATTCCAAACGCTTGCATTCGGTGTGCAACCAACTGCCCTATCCGCCCAAAACCAACAATTCCTAAAGTTTTTTCAAACAATTCAGCACCGGTGTATTTAGAGCGCGCCCATTTTCCATTACGAAGGGCAGCATGAGCTGGTGAAATAAATCGAGCTGATGCTATAAGTAATCCAATTGCAATTTCAGCAGCTGAAACAATATTTGATGTTGGTGCATTTACTACCATCACACCAGCCGCAGTTGCAGCTGGTATTTCAACATTATCTAAGCCCACACCTGCTCTAGCGATTACCTTTAACCCTTTTGCTGCAGCAATTGCCTCTGCATCCATCTTGGTTGCAGAGCGGATTAAAACCGCATCTACTCCCTTAGAAAGTGCTGCTAGTAATTCACTGCGATCTGCTCCGTTGCAATTGCGCACCTCAAACTCAGGTCCTAACGCCGCTAATGTGGCGGGACTTAGTTCTTCAGCAATTAATACAACGGGTTTAGCCACGCGCTGCGGTTCCCTCTTTGTAATCATCTTTGTTTGAAGATTTAACCCAAGACATCATCTTGCGAAGATCTCTTCCAACTTGCTCAATTGGATGTACTTCACCTTTTGCGCGAAGTGCCTTGAATTCAGGAGCACCAGCATCTTGATCATCGATAAAGCGCTTCGCAAACGCGCCTGATTGCACATCAGCGAGTACCGCTTTCATATTCTCTTTAACACTTGGATCAATGACTCTTGGACCTGAGATGTAATCACCATACTCAGCTGTGTCTGATACTGACCATCGTTGTTTTGCGATACCACCTTCATACATAAGATCAACAATAAGTTTTAGCTCATGCAAGCACTCAAAATAGGCAACCTCTGGTTGGTAACCAGCCTCGATTAAGGTTTCAAATCCATACATAACTAATTGGGATGCACCACCACAAAGCACAGATTGCTCACCAAACAAATCTGTCTCACACTCTTCGGTAAATGTGGTCAAGATTCCGCCAGCACGCAAGCCGCCAATTGCTTTGGCATAAGAAAGAGTTAATGGCCAAGCATTACCAGTTGCATCTTGTTCTACCGCCACAATTACTGGTACTCCTCTGCCTGCTGAATACTCACGTCTTACCAAGTGTCCAGGGCCTTTTGGTGCAACCATACAAACATCAACCTTGTTAGTTGGTTTGATATAGCCAAATCTAATATTAAAACCGTGGCCAAAAAATAGAGCTGCACCATCTTTGATATTTGGTGCGATTGAATCATTGTAAATATGGCGCTGCACATGATCAGGTGCTAACAACATCACCACATCTGCGCCCTTTACTGCATCTGCAACTGTTGCCACCTTAAGACCTTCAGCCTCTGCTTTTGGTCTTGATTTTGACCCTTCCGCTAAACCAACTACAACATCAACACCACTATCACGAAGTGATAGTGCATGTGCATGTCCTTGAGAGCCGTAGCCAATTACCGCAACTTTTTTTGATTGGATAATTGCTAGATCTGCATCTTCATCGTGATACATCGTTGCCACTGTATATCTCCTTAGGTTGTTGGTTTAATTTTGGTAATCAGCAGTTGAGCTATTTGGATCTGACTCGTTAGCAGTTCCCATAGTGCTTAGCGTACGGTCCGCCAGGGTGTGATCTCCCCGCTCTAACGCTACTAAGCCTGACTGAACTAACTCACGAATTCCACTTGGTTTTAAATCATTTAATAATGCTTCAATTGCAGCAGAACTTCCGACCGCTTCAAGTGAAATCGTGGTGGCAGATTCATCTGCAATTACAGCCTGGTGCTTCTTTGCGATTTCTTTGTTAGCCGGGGTGTTAGCAACCTTCACTAATAAGATTTCACGCTTTAAGGAGTCAGAATCCTTCATTTCAGAGATGCCAATAACATTTACTAATTTAAATAATTGCGCACTCACTTGATCAAGAGCGTGCCCCTCTAAGTTTAAAACAATGGTCATTCTAGAAACTGTTGCATTCTCAGTTGGACCCACCGCAAGTGAGTCAATGTTGTAACCACGACGTGAGAACAAAGATGCCACCCGCGCTATACACCAGGTGAGTTTTCAACCAAAACTGCCAATGTATGAATAGCCATTACAACTCCTGTGAATCCCAGACAGGTGCCATAGATCTGGCAACAGTAATATCATCATTTGATGTGCCAGCTGCCACCATTGGCCACACCATCGCATCACGATGAACATTAAAATCAACTACACTGGGCGATCATTAATTGCCATAGCAGCCTCAATAGTTTTATCAACATCCTCTGGTTTCTCACATCGCATTCCAACGCAACCCATCGCCTCTGCTAACAATTTAAAATCAGGGACGCGCTTTGAATGCAGATCAGTATTTGAGTAACGTTGGTTGTAGAACAGTGTTTGCCATTGGCGAACCATTCCTAATGACTCATTATTAATCACCGCTACTTTAATTGGAATATTATTTAATGCACAGGTCACTAACTCTTGATTTGTCATCTGGAAGCAACCATCACCATCAATCGCCCACACAGTGGTATCAGGAGCGCCAACCTTTGCGCCCATCGCCGCTGGAACTGCATATCCCATCGTGCCAAGACCACCTGAGTTAAGCCAAGTTCTTGGTTTCTCATAACCAATAAATTGTGAAGCCCACATCTGATGCTGACCAACACCGGCTGCAAAAATTGTATCTGGGCCAGATATTTTGCCAATTCTTTCAATTACATATTGCGGTGAAACAGAACCATCTGCTGGCTTGTCATAGCCAAGTGGGAATTTTTTGCGCCAACCATAAACCTCATTTAGCCATGGAGTTAAGTCGGGGGCAGATTTTGCTAACGCTGCCTTGGTTGCTGGGTTTAGTGCCTTTAATATGTTTTTTAAATCACCAATCAGCGCCACATCAGCATGACGATTTTTACCAATCTCTGCTGGATCAATATCTGCATGAATAATCTTGGCATTTGGTGCGAAGGTGGAGAGCTTGCCAGTAACTCGATCATCAAATCTTGCGCCTAAAGTTATTAGAAGATCTGCTTTTTGTAGCGCAGTAACAGCAGCAACTGTGCCATGCATACCAGGCATACCAAGATGTTGGTTATGAGAGTCTGGGAAAGCACCCCTTGCCATCAAGGTAGTGACCACTGGTGCGCCAGTTATTTCAGCAAGCTGCATCAACTCTCGTGAGGCATTTGCCTTAATTACACCGCCACCAACATAAAGAAGTGGTTTCTTAGATTGGGCAATTAGCGCAGCCGCATCTCTGATCGCCTCACTCTTTGGCTCTAATACTGGGTTATAACCGGCAAGTGAAACAGTTTTTGGGTAATTAAAAGTCGTCTCTTTTTGAAGTGCATCCTTGGCAATGTCAACTAAAACTGGACCAGGTCTGCCGGTGCTGGCAATATAAAAAGCTTCAGCGATCGCCCGTGGAATATCATCTGGATTAGTAATTAAATAATTATGTTTAGTTATTGGCATAGTCACACCACGAATATCTGCCTCTTGAAACGCGTCGGTACCAATAGCTGCTGATGGAACCTGTCCAGTAATTGCCACCATTGGAACTGAATCCATCTGTGCATCAGCAAGTGGGGTTACTAAATTTGTTGCACCCGGACCTGAGGTTGCAATACAAACACCAACTCGTCCAGTAGCTTGGGCATAACCAGTTGCTGCATGTCCTGCGCCTTGCTCATGTCTTACTAAAATATGGCGAATCTTAGAATCAAAAATAGGATCATAGGCAGGAAGAATTGCGCCTCCTGGGATGCCAAACATGACATCAACACCAGCAGCTTCAAGTGCGTTAACTAAACTTTGCGCACCGTTTATCTTGCCCATCATTTCCTTCCTTTATTTCTTGCTCCTGTAATACAAAACCCCCCAGTTTTATCTGAGGGGTGCGAACTAACTATTGCTGTTAGCGCGCACGCTCGATAATCACTACGACCACAGATGTGATCGAAAGTTGTGAGATTAGCGATGTCTTCTTCATGGGCTTAGTTTCGCAGGTCAGATATCAGGTAGTCAAACCCTGAGATAGTGATCTCATCATTTGAGCGTGCTTATAACAAAAGTGCAATTAATCGCAGACTGCACCCTTTGAAGCACTGCCCACAAGTTTTGAATATTTCGCCAATACACCACGGCGGTACTTATGTGGAACTGGCTTAAAGCTTTTCTTTCGCTCATTCATCTCTTTTTCATCAACTACTAAATCTAGATTACGTTTTTTTATGTCAACTCTGATTAGATCACCATTTTTGATAAAGGCTATTGGTCCTGCATCAACCGCCTCTGGTGCAACATGGCCAACACATAATCCGGTCGAGCCTCCTGAAAACCGCCCATCTGTTAATAGCAAGACAGATTTACCAAGACCTGCCCCTTTAATGGCGCCGGTAATCATCAACATCTCTCGCATACCAGGACCACCCTTTGGTCCTTCATATCGAATTACTACAACATCTCCTGCCACGATCGCACCACTTTCTAATGCATCCATCGCAGATTGCTCACGCTCGAAAACCTTTGCTGGGCCTTCAAAAAATTCAACATCTATTCCTGCTGTTTTACAAACCGCACCCTCTGTCGCCAGTGATCCATTAAGGATTGTGATCCCACCACCTAAAGCAAGTGGGTTTTTCACCGCTTTTAATATTTCACCATCAGCATCAGGTGGCTTAATATCCTTTAAGTTCTCCGCCATACTTTTTCCAGTAACAGTCAAACAGTCGCCATGTAGTAGACCTGCATCTAACAGCGCCCTAAGAATTACTGGAATTCCACCAACTTTGTCAACATCAGTCATTACATACTTACCAAATGGTTTTAAGTCACCAAGTAATGGCACCTTAGAGCCAACTCTGTGGAAATCTTCAAGTGTTAAATCAACCTCTGCTTCATGAGCAATTGCAAGCAAGTGCAGAACAGCATTAGTTGATCCACCCAGTGCCATAACAACTGTGATTGCATTTTCAAAAGCTTTTTTGGTAAGAATCTGCCTAGTTGTAATTCCCTTGCGAATTAACTCCACAACCGCCGCTCCTGATTTAACTGCATAATCATCACGCCGGCGATCTATTGAAGGTGGTGATGCCGAACCAGGAAGTGATAAACCAATTGCTTCGCCAACTGCTGCCATCGTGTTAGCGGTATACATGCCACCACAAGCACCTTCTCCTGGGCAGATAGCTCTTTCAATTTTATCTACCTCCTCCTGAGAAATTAATCCGCGGGCACAAGCACCAACCGCCTCAAATGCATCAATGATTGTGACATCTCTGCCATCTACTCTTCCTGGCATAGTCGATCCGGCGTAAACAAAAACACTTGCCACATCCATCCGTGCTGCTGCCATCATCATTGCCGGTAATGATTTATCGCAGCCAGCAAAGGTGACCATGCCATCAAACCGTTCTGCCTGCATCACAGTCTCGACTGAATCAGCGATTACCTCTCTTGATACCAAAGAAAAATGCATTCCTTCATGTCCCATAGAAATTCCATCAGAGACTGAGATCGTTCCAAATTGCATTGGAAATCCACCAGCATCAATTACGCCTTTCTTTGATGCTTTGGCTAATCTATCTAGGGATAAATTACAAGGTGTAATTTCATTCCAAGAGGATGCAATACCAATTTGAGGCTTAGCAAAATCCTCATCCTTCATACCAACAGCACGCAACATTCCTCGTGCTGGTGCACGCTCCATGCCATCGGTGACTAAGCCAGATCTTGGCTTCATCTTGTTTGGCGGATTTTTTTCGCTCATGAGATTAGTTTATTGCCCTAAATGCTTTAGTAATAGTTCTTTCACCTTAGCCGCATCTGCTTGGCCACCTGTTAATTTCATCACCGCACCAATTAATGCACCAGCTGCTGGAATATTGCCACCACGAACCTTTTCGGCGGTGTCAGGTGAGGCGGCAATCGCTGCTTCGATGGCCTTCATAAGTTCTGAATCATCTGAGACAACCTTAAGTCCACGTTTTGTAATTACCTCACTTGGTGAACCCTCTTTAGCTATTACGCCTTCAACGACTTGACGAGCTAATTTATCGGTCAACTCTCCTTGTGTGATTAGTTCAATTATTTGCGCAACATCTTTAACGGAAATTAACTCAGTTGGCGAAACTGCGCGATCATTTGCAATTCTTGAAACCTCACCTAACCACCAAGATCTTGCTTTGGTTGGATCTGATCCCAATAAAACTGTCTCTTCAACTGTGTCGAGTAATTCGGCATTAATCATTGCTGCCATCTCTTTATCTGGCACACCCCATGCAGTTTGCAATCTCTTCCTGCGCTCTGCTGGTTTTTCTGGTAATTGTTTGCGAAGTTTTTCAATCCAAGTTGCATCTGGTGCAACTGGAACTAAATCTGGCTCTGGGAAGTAACGGTAATCCTCCGCCTGCTCCTTTGATCTACCTGGTCTAGTTTGACCACTCTCCTCTAAAAAGTGACGAGTCTCTTGCACAATTTTTTCACCACTTTCTAATCTATTTCCCTGCCGCACCGCTTCACCACTCACCGCTCTTTCAACTGAACGCAGTGAGTTAACATTTTTTGTCTCACTTCTGGTACCAAGTTTTCCACTGCCAGATTTAGAAAGTGACAGATTCACATCACATCTAAGTGAACCTTGCTCCATCTTTACATCAGAGACTTTTAAAGCTTTCAAAATATCGCGCAAAGTGGCTACATATGCTTTGGCAACAGCTGGTGCGTATTTGCCAGTGTTTGGAACCATCTTGGTAACAATTTCTACCAACGGAATTCCTGCTCGGTTGTAATCAAGGAGTGAGTAATCAGCGCCATGAATTCGCCCAGTTGAGCCACCGACATGAAGTGATTTACCAGTGTCCTCCTCCATATGCACTCTTTCAATCTCCACCCGAAAAGTTTTACTGCCCTCATCTGTTTCAATCTCAACATCTAGGTAGCCATTTATGCAGATTGGCTCGTCATACTGAGAGGTTTGAAAATTCTTCGGCATATCTGGGTAAAAGTAATTTTTACGAGCAAATCTTGAGAAAGGTGCGATGGAGCAATTTAAAGCTAGGCCAATTAATATTGTGCTCTCGATCGCCCGATTATTAACAACTGGCAAGGCACCTGGCAACCCTAAACAGACTGGGCAGGTTTGGGTATTTGGCGCCGCTCCAAATTCAGTGGCACAACCACAAAACATCTTTGATTTGGTATTTAGCTCAACATGGACCTCAAGTCCTAATGTTGGTTCATATTTTTCTAATACTTGATCGTAATTTAGACTCATTTTGACCCCACTAACTTTGGCGCAAAATCGAGAATAGGTTTTTTCCACTTATCGAGCAATGCTGCTTCAAGTGCGCCGCCAACTAAATACATTCGATCATCTTTCATTGCAGGTGACATGATTTGAAATCCAACCGGTAAATTATCCTCATCTGCTAAACCGCAAGGCAGACTCATGCCGCCAATGCCAGCCATATTTACTGGGATTGTTGCAATATCATTTAAATACATCGCAAGTGGATCATTACTTTTTTCACCAATTTTAAATGCTGTAGTCGGAGTAGTTGGTGAGACCAAAACATCACATTTAGCAAATGCTTTATCAAAATCTTGCTTGATCAGTGTGCGCACCTTTTGGGCTGAACCATAATAAGCATCGTAATAACCAGAGGATAAGGCGTAGGTGCCAAGGATTATTCGCCGCTTTACCTCACGACCAAACCCAGCCTGCCTGGTTAGATTCATTACCTCTTCGGCGCCCCTTGCCCCATCATCGCCAACTCTTAAACCAAATCTGATTGAATCAAATCTTGCTAAGTTTGATGAGCATTCACTTGGTGCGATTAAATAATAAGCAGCAAGTGCGTACTCAAAATTTGGACAGGATACTTCAATAATTTCGGCGCCTAATTTCACTAACTCAGCAATCGCCTCATTAAATTTGTTCTCAACACCTTTTTGGTAGCCATCTCCTGCAATTGTTTAACTACACCAATCTTTACTCCTTTTACATCAAGTTTCTTAGCAGCTGCAACTACATCTGGGGTTACCTGATTAATGCTGGTTGAATCCTTTGGATCAAAGCCGGCAATAACTTGGTGTAAAAGCGCTGCATCTAAAACTGTTCGAGCACAAGGTCCTGCCTGATCAAGTGAGGATGAGAATGCAACTAATCCATATCTAGAAACTGCGCCATAAGTTGGCTTTACTCCAACAGTTCCAGTAACAGCTGCAGGTTGGCGAATTGATCCACCAGTATCGGTACCGATTGCAAGTGGTGCCTGAAATGCTGCAAGTGCTGCTGAAGATCCACCACCTGAACCACCAGGAATTCTAGATAAATCCCAAGGGTTATGAGTTGGACCAAATGCTGAGTTCTCAGTTGATGATCCCATCGCAAACTCATCCATATTTGTTTTACCTAAAATTACAATCCCAGCAGCTTTTAACTTACTAACCACCGTTGAGTCATAGGGTGGTTTCCAACCCTCTAAAATTTTAGAGCCACAAGTTGTTGGCACATCTTTTTGCACCATTACATCTTTCAAAGCAAGTGGCACACCTGCAAGTGGTGATAATTTCTCACCTGCAGCACGTTTTTTATCTACTTCTTTTGCTTGCGCTAAAGCGCCTTCTTTATCTAAATATAAAAAAGCATGCACATCTTTATCGACTGCATTAATTTGATCAAAATGCTGATTAGTTAACTCAACTGAGGTAATCTCTTTTTTCGCTAAAGCAGCCGCCATACTGGCTGCACTATCTCTGATACTCATCACTCTTCACCTAAAATTTGTGGCACTTTAAATCTTTGCTCAGCAGTTGCCGGCGCACCAGATAATGATTGCTCTGGTGACAAACTTGGGGTTACGACATCTTCACGGGTTACATTGTTGACATCAAGTGGATGTGAAGTTGGCTTAACATCTGCAGATGCCACCTCTTGAACTCTTTTTACCGCACCAAGAATTACATCCAGCTCACCAGCTAGATGATCTAACTCATCATCAGACATTGAAATTCGGGCTAGCCGGGCTAGGTTTGCTACTTCATCGCGGGAGATTGCAGACATAATTAGCGAGTATAACTGGTGTTAATTCACTGGCGTATTTGCCCGCTGCCGCTAACAATCCATGTTGTCGTTGTCATTTGCTCCAGTCCCATTGGCCCACGGGCATGCATTTTTTGATTTGAAATTCCGATTTCAGCACCAAATCCCATCTGCCCTCCATCGGTAAATCTTGTCGAGGCATTAACCATGATCGCAGCGCAATCATTCAGAGAAGTAAATTTAGCTATCGCATCTTGATCACTAGCCACTATTGCTTCAGTATGTTTTGTGCCATACCTGGCAATATGATCAAGTGCGCCTAATACATCACTGACCTGGGCAACATTGATTTCTAAGGTGCCATACTCAGTTGACCAGGAATCTTGCACAGCAAGATTGACCTTTATCCCAGATTTATCAGCAATCACTTTGCTTTTTGTATCCGAATTGATAATCACGCCAGATTTTGTCAGCTCTTCCAGGGCGATCGGCGTGAACTCTTCAGCGATATCTTGGTGAATAAGTAAGGTCTCAGCTGCATTGCATACACTTGGCCGATCACACTTAGAGTTAATCAAGATTGCAATTGCTTTTTTAAAATCTGCTGATTTATCTACATACACATGGCAAACTCCAGCCCCAGTTTCAATCGTTGGCACAGTTGCTTCATCGACAACGGAGCGAATTAATTCGGCACTTCCTCGGGGAATTACTAAATCAACCTGCCCTCTTGCGGTAAGTAACGCGGTGACAGTGCTTCGATCTGTTGAAGGAATCAACTGAAGTACCTCACTTGAAATATTTGTGCCAGTAAAAGATTGCTTCATAACATCAACTAGGACTTGATTGCTCTCGGC
>JGI12421J11937_10000785_pt1 | contig 12588 bp, 20 predicted proteins | sample LakErihyJuly2011_2_FD_11937 | JGI IMG/M metagenome (IMG submission 11937)
GAAAACCCGCCTACAGGCGTTCTACGGCTTCCTAGACACAGATACAGCCCCAGCTTACGACGGCTCTGAATCTACGTATGAGACGGTTAGGGAACTATCCGAGGGTCTAGAAGAAGGAGAGATTGAGCTTGGATCACTATGGTCTAACTTGCTCCAGGCTAAGTCCGAGTCCGAGTATTGGGAGACACAATTCAGGGCACACAAGTCCGCGGTTCTTGCCTTCATGGATGGAACTAAGTATGGTCTATTCCAAGGCGAGAAGGTAATCAACTTACAAGCCCGTAATGGCAAGCCGTTCATTACGTTCACTAAATAACAGGAGGCACTAATGGGATTCGATCTCAGCAATTATGAACCAGTTTCAGAACGTATTCAGAAGTTCTGGAANACCTATCCAAACGGTCGTATCATCACAGAAATCAAACTGATCAACGAGACGGAAGTTGTAGTGCAGGCTTCGGTCTTTACAGATCGGGAAGACGCTAGACCAGCTTCGGTCGATTGGGCACATGAGACTAGAGGATCTAGCAACATCAATCGTTCATCATTCTTAGAAAACTGCAGCACTTCGGCTATCGGTCGAGGACTTGCAACTCTAGGTCTATCAGCATCGAAGAACCGTCCAAGTCGTGAAGAGATGATCAAGGCAACTAGAGATTCTCGCAACTTCATCGAGGAGGCTTCGGAGGCTGCAGCTAACAAAGACATCGAGAGTCTTCGCGTGATCTACGCGACGGCCGTCAAGTCACAGGTTGATAACGATGTTCTTGAAGCAATCAAGTCTCTAGCTGATTCGCTAAAGTCTAAGTAAATTGGAAAGGGCTAGAAGCCACAGAAAACTTCTAGCCCGACGCTAAAGCGTCACCCAACCACGATGGGCATTCACCAGTATAGCCCAGGAAGGCACAGAATGAGCCTAGAAGCCGTTGCAGCCGTCCTGCATCATTCCACAAGCACCGCAACCGCTAGAAGCGTCCTGACGGCTCTGGCATGGCATATGGGTAATGATCCGGAAGAGGGTTGTTATCCGTCTCAAACTCGGCTGGCTAAATTAGCCGGGTGTTCCGTTAGACAAGTTCAACGCAATCTCCAAAAGCTGGTCGAGGCCGGAGAAATTGAAATGTCGCAGCATAACGGAGAAGGTTATCGGTTCGACAGAATTACCAACCGATACTGGATCACTCTCGACTGTCCGGAAGGTTGTGACGGTAGTCTTAGTCATAATCAACGGGGTGTCAAGAAAGGCAGAACGGGGCGTCACCTACGACTACTCGGGGCGTCACCCAAGACGTCACGGGACGGCGTGGATGTCGTGTTAAAAGTAACTAATAATTAACTTAAACTTAAAGAACACTAGAAAGGAAAACACAGAATGGCAATTACAGTAATCTATGCAAAAGTAGCCGAAGTAGTAAACGAGGGATACCCAAGACTTAGAGTCTGGGAGACCTACGACTTCAAAGGCGAACCACGTAATCGACTCTGGACAGCTTGGCTAGACAATGCCAGCAATTACAAGAAGGACGATGAAGTAAAGATCGAGGGAGCACTCGGAACCAAGGTCGGAACCTATAACAAGCCCGGTCAAGAGACCAAGCAGGTAGTTGAGCACTCTTTGAACAATTGCCTAGTGGAGCTTGTAAGAGCTGCAGAACCTAGAACCGCTTTGGAGGAAGTAATCAACATCGTGGCACCAGGGGAACCTAAGGATCTACCCTTCTAAATGTTCCAACTATTCGTTGCTGGAGACCCTAGACCGCAAGGCTCTAAGAAGGCATTCAATCGAGGAAAGCACATAGTCCTAGTTGAAGCTAACAAGGATCTCCCTGCCTGGCGCGAGACCATGAAACGCATGTTCGAGATGAAAATGCTTGAACTTGATAACCCGTTCCCCAGGGCCATCGCGGTGTCAATTCACTTTTGGCTTAGAAGACCTAAGTCAGTAACCAGGCAGTATGCAACCGGAACCTACGACATCGATAAGCTCACCAGGGCAGTCCTAGACTCTCTGCAATCAGCCAACGTTATCGTAAATGACAATCTTGTCGTAGATCTAAACGTTCGCAAATCCTATGCGGATGACCATGAATCAGGCATGTTAGTGACGATAGTTCCCTTTGATAACGAAACGATAACGGCTGGCGTGTCGGAGATAGACCGTAAGCGTAAAGGCTACGTTTAGAGCTATGAAAATACTATTCCTAGATCTAGAGACATCCCCNAACCTGGCACATGTCTGGGGACTCTGGGATCAGAACATAGCAATCANNCAANTNGAACGCTCAACNGAAGTAATNTGNTGGGGCGGTCGTTGGCTTGGAAGTGACAAGGTCATCTTCAAGTCAGTTCACCATCATGGCAAAAAAACTATGCTGGATGAATTACACGCTGTCATGGATGAAGCTGACGTCCTAATCGGATGGAATAGCGCAGCCTTTGACTCTAAACACATCAAACGAGAGTTCATCGAGAACGGCTACTTACCACCTAGCCCATGGATTGAACTCGATCTAATGAGAACTGTAAAGAACCAATTCAAATTCCCATCCAACAAACTCGACTACGTAGCCCAGAAGCTAGGAGTCGGAGCTAAGGTGCAACACACCGGGTTCCAGCTCTGGCTCGACTGCATGGCTGGTAATGCTAAGGCTTGGAAGCTAATGAAGGAATACCAGATTCAGGATGTAAACCTTCTAATTGACCTTTACTACATCTTGTTGCCATGGATAAGAAACCATCCACATGTAGGGATAAGCGAAGGCAACCCAATCTCATGCCGTAATTGTGGATCCGATAACCTGCAACGCTACGGATTCAGATTCACCGGGAACACCAAGTATCAGCGGTATCTATGCCAGGAGTGCGGAACTAGCCTCCGGGGTGAAATAGTCCTAAGCGGTAAGAGATCGTAACAGTTTGATAACAAAGCCACGACACGGCTTGACAGCGAAGTCAAAAGTCTAAAATTGAATCACCACACAGAAACAGGAGGCAACATGTTAGACGTAATGAGAGTATTCATGGCTCTAGGTCTATTCGTATTCGCATGCTTCGGTGCCTACATCGTAGGAGAACCAGCCGTCGCATTGTTAGCTGCAGGAACCGCGTATCTATACCTAATCGCGGAATGGAGCAGTAAATGAAACTATCCACGGAAGAGCGCAACGCCATCTTGTTCGAGGCTATGCGCTTACTCATGGATGACAACCTGGTATGGAGTAACGACTTCGAGGAGATTCGCCCGGCACTTGGGTCTCTCTTCTTGAAGGCCATGTCAGTTCCACAATTAGCAGAAATACTAACCACGCTAGCAGTAAGGATTGTAAAAACTTATGGATAACAACGAAAGAGAACGACTATCAAAAGAAACAATAGATAACATAAAAAAACTAACCCCTAACTTTGATGCGATGATGCAGGATCTAATTGTTAGATTCCAAACTCGAGAAATGGAAGAATACAATCGAGGATGGCACGGAGCGGTAAAACACTTCAAAGATGAAATCATCAAGGGAATAGTAAACGACGCGGTGATTAGCACTAATGTCGATGTCAATCACCTGGAGCGAATCGTTCGCATAATCGAGGAAAGTCAATGAACGAGTGTTTATGGTGCAACTACAATTACGACCCAGTTGAGCATGACACCTGTCCTAATTGTGCAGTAAATACAGACACAAAGGGAATCACCGTTATCGTTTTGAAGGAGGATAAAGAATGAAGACACCATATTCAAAAGGTTACATAGCTGGAGTAGACTATGCGCGAAAGCAGTTACTAGAGTTTCTAAACGCTCATCACGATCTAGGAGACATCCTAACTTTTGAAGAGATAATAATTGAAGTAGAACATTGGGAAACAAACGACATCGAACACTTGAGAGGATTAGCAGATGGCAGACTGGCACGACACGAAATCGTGGAGGAATGCAAGGGCTTATGCGAAGACTGTTTTGGAACCGACTTGTGTATCGTGTGCGAAGGAGCTTGAAGGTGAAGACTGGACAATCGACCACATCGTTCCCCCCGGAAACGGAGAACCTAATCACGACATCAACAACCTACAATCGCTATGCAGATCTTGTAATGGAAGAAAGCAAGACCGCGTCCTTCAAAGAATCACCTGGCGAAATGAACGCTTCAAAGCGTAAAGGCATAGGGCTACGGGTGCTATACGCACTCAACGATCTATTGCCTGTAAGCATTAGACCAATCAAGTCGAAGAGAGCATGGCGAAAGCATAGATACCCCCTCCGGGTGCAGCTCTTCACGCTCCGAATGTATTGGCACTCACACCTAAGAGACAAGGTGCGAAGGAAACTTCGACTAAACAAGTAACATAAAGAGACGCCCGGTTTTTTCTGGGTGCGCTGTTTCACCCCACGCTTCTCAGCCGGTCTTTACGGAACGGCTAAATTATCCGGAAGGTTGCAACGAATGATTGAAGAATCAATAAAGAACTGGCTTGAAACGCTAGAACTTAACCTTGAACAAAAAGTGTTATCGGGTTTGTGCCTACGTCTGGCCCAGTCCTTTGACCAACAGAGCAACACAAGCACGGCTGCAGAGCTTCGGAAGACAGTCCTAGAATTACAGCGTTCCCTCGGCGCTTCTAACGTGGATGTCGACCCGCTGGAGAAGTTACTCACTCGCTAATGCTCCAGCTCCCGACTACTTACACGCCTCCCCTATCGGATGACTTCATAACCGACGGGGATAAGCTCATCGAGTTTGCCAAGATCGCGTGGAGTAGCCCGGAGAGTCCCGACGGCCTAGAACTAGACGAATGGCAGAAGTGGTTGCTTCGAGCAATACTGGAACGCTATCCGACCGACCATCCAACTTACCCAGGCAGACTTAGGTATCGCCAAGTAATCGTAAGCATGGGAAGGCAGAACGGTAAGTCATTACTAGCTGCAATCCTTGGACTCTATAGCTTGCTAATGCACGAAGTCGGCCCACAATGTATTTCACTGGCTTCGAGCACCGACCAGGCGAACATCGTTTACAACCGCGTTCTTTACGTCATCAATAGCAACCCATTCTTGAAGAAGCGATTCAAAAGAGCTACAGAGACTAGAGGAATTGTTACTTCGGATGGAGGAGGACGCTACGATGTCAAGGCAGCTAAGGAAGCGGCACTTCAAGGGATCCCCATTAGCTTTTGTTTGTTCGATGAGCTACACCTTGCAAAAGAGGGAATGTGGTCTGCTGCTGTTCTCGGAACCTCCCAGCGCAAGGACGGAATTGTTGTTGGAATTACGACTGCTGGAGATCAAAACTCGAAGACTCTAATCAACCTTTACAAGTCAGGCAAGGCTGCAGCTAACGGAGCTAATGATCTAGAACGCTTTGGGTTCTTCTTATGGGAAGCACCAGAGAACGCCAAGGTCGATGACCCGAAGGCAATCATGGCAGCTAATCCATCGGTCGCTGCAGGTCGTATCGGGATGGAGCAAGTCATCTCGGATCTAAAGACAATTCCAGAACACGAAGCTAGACGGTATCGACTAAATCAATTCATCGCTGGATCTACAAACTCATGGCTACCAGGAGACATCTTCCGCGCTGCAACCGGACGGGGAGTTACCAACCTAACTGGTGGAGTCTTTGCCGTAGACATCACTACAAACTGGGGACACGGAACGATAGCTTATGCTAACGACATCGACGGACTACATGAGACCGAACTGGTCATGTCTTTGGTATCGCCTACGGAGCAACAGCTATTCAATGAGCTAACATCGCTTTATAGCAGACACAGTCCGCGAGCGATAGCGTTGGATGATCGCCAGCTACCAGGATTAGCTAAGAGACTTAAAAGCTCTGGCATTCCGGTCTGGACATTATGGGCGAAAGAAGTCTCGTCAGCGTGCTCGACTGTCTTTGCTATGTTTAGCACTGGCTCCGTTAGGCACAACAGCGATCCCCTCCTGGTTGCTCAAATGCCTAACGGGGTCGCTAAATACTCCGGAGAGAGTTGGTTTATCTCTCGTAAAGAATCACTTGGAGACATCGACGCAGTAATGGCAACGGTCTTCGCACTATACGTTTCTTCACGCGCACCACACGCAACAATAGGCGTGTTCTAGTCGGTGGTCTGTGGTATCCTTGACTCCAAATGGCATCTATTCTTGATAGGCTACTCGGACGCAAGCCAGAAATTCGCGCGTCCCAGCCAACACTTCCAAGCAGACATCCGAGCGTTGTCACACCTAATACAGCTCTAAGTCTGACCGCGGTCTATCGCGCTATTCAAATCATCGGAACTCCGATTAGCAAGATGACAATCAACACTTACCGATTCGCTACCGGAGTCGAGCTAAAGGTTGAGAACCCAGTTCTAGTAAACAACCCATCGCTAGATCAGAACCGCAGAGATTTCTTGTTTCAGACTGTATTGGACTTAGCTCTCCAGGGCAACGCCTACTGGTATAAGCAGTATTCTTCCAACGGTCAGGTAAACAACCTAACGATTCTCCCGGCTGCTTCGGTTATGCCTTCTTACCCAAGATTACAAGATGGAACAATCGACTACTCAACCGTGGTCTATGACTACTTGGGCAAGCGTTACACTAAGCGCGAGATCGAGCACCTTAGAATCTTTAGCCAATCAGGTCAGCTACTTGGAATCTCCCCGATCGCTTCCTGCCACAAGGACATCTCCGCAGCTCTAGATCTACGCGACTACGCTCTCAACTGGTTTACCGCAGCCGGAGTTCCAACTGGAGTCCTAAAGACTAACCAGATGTTGAACAAGGCCGAGGCCGACGAAGTAACTAACAACTGGCACAATAAGCAACAGAACCGTCAAGTTGCAGTTCTGGCTAATGGCTTTGATTACCAGCAGATAGCACTCTCACCTAGAGACGCACTATTCACCGAAGTTCAGGATCAGCAGACACAGGCAATCGCCAGGCTATTCGGTATCCCTCCGAGGTTGCTAATTACATCCGTTCCAGGATCATCCGACACTTACACAAACTTACAAGATGAGAACCAGGTGTTCTTCCGTCATACTCTTATGGCTTACACCGACGCAATCACCGACGCACTTAGCAACTGTCTACCAAGAGGCAACCGAGTCGAGTTCGACTTCGAGCACTTGTTCAAGGCAGATGTCGCAGCACGTTACAACTACTACCAGACCGCAATCGCTGCAGGTATCCTAACCGCCGAAGAGGTCAGAACGAAAGAAGGACTAGATGTCTAAAATGATTACACGCGAGTTTCAGGTTCGACTATCTGATACCGAGGAAAGAACCATCGTTGGTCTTGCAGTTCCATACGGTCAGGAAATCGACCTAACTGGAAACACAAAAGAGCGATTTGAAGCTGGAGCCATCGAGAGCGTTGAAGACGTTAAGTTGTTTTACGGTCACGAAGAGCCAATCGGCAAGGTAGTCGAAGGGCGAGACACAGAAGAAGGCTATGAAATCATAGCTCGGCTAAGTGATACACCAAGGGCAAACGAAGTGTATACGCTATTGCAGGACAATGTCCTAAACCGATTTTCGGTTGGATTCTTCCCGGTCAAAGACCGCAAGGAAGGCCAAACGATTGTAAGAGAAAAGGTAACGCTCCTAGAAGTTTCCGTGGTTGCATTTCCCGCCTTCTCGAACGCAAAAATAACCGAAGTCCGAAGCGAGTCCGAAACCGAAGAGGTTGAAGAGATCGTGGAGACTCCTAATGAAACAGAAAGTGAAACAATGGAAAACATTGAACTTGACGTTCGCACCGTTCAGGACGAGGTTGCAGAATTGCGCCGAGTTATCGAAGCAGGCCAGACCGTCGAAATGGCAACACCAGCAACACACAAGTTCCGCTCACAAGGCGAATACGCAAAGGCTCTTCTAGCTGGAGACGAAGACGCAAAGGCTCTAGCCCGCGCAGCTTCTACTTCTGCAGACGCAGCAGTCATTCCTCCATTCGTAGGATACCTAGACACTCTAATCAACAACAACCGTCCAACCTTGTCCGCATTCAACCGCGGAGCACTACCAGCAAGCGGACTAGCAGTTGAATACATTCAGATTGACGCAAATACTCTAGATGTAGATCTCCAGTCTCCAGAAAACGAAGCACTTGCTTTTGGTAACTTGAGCTTCGAGGTTATGTCTGCAGACGTAAAGACCTACGGTGGATACACATCCTTCTCACGTCAATACGTAGAGCGCGCAACCATCAACACTCTAGACCAGGTATTCCAGGGTCTAACTATTGCTTACGCTAACAAGACCAACGGAGTAGTTATCACTCTTCTACAGTCTCTTAGCTACGCAGGTAAGACCTTCGATTGCCACACCGACGCGTCTACAGTTGCAAAGGGTATCGCAGAAGGTTCTGCCTACATCTTCAACGCAACTGGTCTACGTCCAGAGTTCATTGTGGCTGGAGTTGGCGCTTACGTAAACCTAGTTTCAATCGGTGCAACCGACGGCAGACTAAACTTCTCCGCTAACGGAGACGGCATGAACACCATTGGGTCTTCAAACATCCCTGGTCTAAGTGCTTCTCTATTCGGTCTACCAATCATCGTAGATCCACAGTTCGGTGAGTTTGACGCTCTACTATGCAACTCGGCTGCAGTTACTTCATGGGAGTCCCCAGGATCTCCATTGAGACTAAGTGCAAACGACATCACCACACTAACCGATGACGTTTCTGTCTACGGTTACATGGCAGTTGCTGCACAGCGCCAGGGTGCTCTAGTTTCACTTCAGACCGTAGCGTAATAGGTAAATAAATGTCCGTGACGTTGGCAGAGTTCCAGGCTTATGTTGGAACCGATGAGACTACATTCCCCCAGGAGTGTTTGACCGCTGGTTCTGCATTAGTTTCGACTTACATCGGAGAAGTAGACACCGTTCCGGAGTCTCTCGAAGATCAAGCGATTCTAATAACAAGCTCGGAACTCTTCCACCGTCGTTCGGCTCCTAACGGAGTTGCTCAATTCGCCAGCTTCGATGGTGCTCCCATCCGAGTAGCTAAGGATCCTATGAACGCGGTTTACCCGTTGCTTCAAAGATACGTAGGCTATGCAGTATGAGCGAGATCAACGCCACTAAGGTCGAGTTCAAACTTGAATTAGCGGACGCAGGGTTAAATGTTCTGGAATACATCCCGGAGCGAATAACCCCTCCAATCGTCATCATCAACTCCGCACAGCCTTACTTGCAGACCGCACAGTTTGGTGAATGGAGTCTAGGACTTGAATTAGTTTTGGTAGCTTCTACCGCAACTAACAAGAAGGCAACGGAGAATCTAGATCAGCTAATCGAGGATGTTCTGAATGCTATCGAACCGTTGAAATACGTTCGGATAACTTCGGTAAACCAGCCTTACAATCTACAAACAAATAACGCCGAGTATCTAGCAACGAACTTATTCGTCCAGCTAGACTTAACACTTTAGAAAGGGAGTCAGCTAAATGCCAGCTTCTACAAGAATCAAAGCTCAAAACATCCTATTCAAGTTTGGTGCTACCGAATACGCTTGCGACGCTAACATGGTCGAACTAACTCTAGGTGACGCACCTGGAGACGTTCAGACATTCTGCGAAGTTAGAGTCGGCGGCCAATGGTCACTACAGCTTGACGGAATTACTTCTGGAGATTCATCCAGCCTTTACCGCGTTCTATGGGATAACTTTGGTGCAACCGCAAACTTCACCATCGCTCCTAACGGCAACGCAACTCCATCAGCAAGCGAACCTCATTACACCGGAGTCGTTACATTCGACCAGCTACCTCCACTAGCTTTGGTTAGCAACGAGACTTCCGTGTTTAGCGTAACCTTGACCGTCAAGAGCACACCTCACACTCCTGCTTCTGACATCTACTACGGAGTTACAGTAGATACAACAGCTTAATCATGGCTGGTGTAGACGGTATCAAAGTTGAGGGACTTAAGGAATGTCTTCGCGCACTAGAAGCTATTGGAACTCCAAGAGCAGAAGTGTCAGCAGCAGCTCAAAGAGCTGGAGAGATTGTTGCTTCAATGTCCCGAACTTTGGTTCCCGTCCGGTCAGGTAAGCTCCGGGCAACTATCAAGTCAAAGAAGCAAGCCCGTAAGGTCTTGGTCTCGGCTGGTAACAACACAACGGTTCCTTACGCTAACCCGATTCATTGGGGTTGGTATTACGATAAGAACAACTTTGTAAAGAAGAACATAATGCCACAACCATTCTTTGCAAAGGCTTTAGGATTGACAAGACAAGAAGTTTATGAGAATTACTTCAACAGCATAAATACATTGTTCAATAGGTATTCTAAAGGAATAAATAAATAAGGAGAACACAGAATGAACAAGTTTGAATTCGAGAGTCTAACTCTAGAAGAAGTAGAAGTCATCGAGAACCTTACTAACCTAAGTATCGATGAAGCGTTTCAAAACGGCAAGCCTAAAGGCAAAGCCCTATCCGCTTTTGTTTGGGTAGTCCTAAAAAGGGATAACCCTAATTACAAAATGGAAGACGCTAAAAAAGTAAGTTTGAAAGACGCTCTTGGCATGATCAAGGGTGATGAAGAAAAAAAAGAATAAGGGAGCTATCCGCTAAACGCATGGCGGAGTTCTGTCGGTTCTTCAACGTAAGTCCGTCGGAATACAAAGCTCTGACTATGGGCGAGTATTTGGCGTTCATACAAACAGTCAAAAAGGATTAGCATGGCCGGAACCTTAGCTCTAAACGTCGAGATTCTTGGAGAGTTCAAGAAGCTTACTACCGCTACTCAAGGGGCAGCTGGTCAGCTTCAAAGTCTAAACAAAACTACCAGCGCAATCTCTAGTGGCATGATCAAAGCTCTTGGTGCTATCGGTGTTGGTTTCTCTCTAGGCTTTATCAAAGACCAGTTCGAGCAAGCTGCAAAGGCAGCCGTCGAGGATGTCAAGTCCCAGCAACTCCTAGCTATTGCGATGGAAAACACGGGTAAGGCAACCGCTGCAACCGTAGCAGAAGCCGAAGCATCNATAAAGGCTATGCAGCTTCAAACTTCCGTAGCCGATGACATTCTAAGACCAGCATTCCAAAAGCTATTCATAGCAACCGGAAACGTTACCGATTCAAACCGTTATCTCCAAATTGCATTAGATACCTCCGCTGCAACTGGTAAAGACCTAGACTCCGTNACNCAAGCTATGGCTAAGTCCCTGGCAGGTCAGGANACCGCTCTTCTAAAGCTCATCCCTTCCCTTCGAGGAGTCGATGATCCACTTAGCGAACTAGAGAAGACCTTTGCTGGAGCTGCAGAAGCNGCNGCCGATACAGANCCTTANCANNGNATGAACATNATCTTTGGAGAGATGCAAGAACAAGTTGGAATGGCCTTGCTTCCAATTTTGAATGAGTTCTCTGATTGGCTAGCTACCCCAGAAGGTCAAGCTAAGCTACAGGAAATTGTAGACGGCATAATTGAAATTATCGAATCAATTATTGAAGCCGTTGCATACGTTGAGGAAAATAAAGACTGGCTATTGCCAATGGTCGCTGCAATCGGTGGAGTTACTGCAGCTTGGAACTTAGCAACCGCAGCGGTAAATGGTTTCAAGACAGCAGCCGGTATTGCTGCATTTGTCAGCGGTTCTGCCGTGGCAACTACAGGAGCCGTATTAGCAGGATCTGCAACTGGTGGATTTATGGAAGGTCGGCAAGTAATTCAAAACGCTGAAATCCTTTCTGGTGGCACGAGATTTGAACAAGGTCGTGGCTTATTCGGTGGCGCATTCCAAACACCGGCACCAGTAATCAACAACAACATAACCGTTCAAACAAACGCAACGGCTACAGCAATAGCAGACGCTATCAACCGCGCGAACCGGGCAAGTGGAACGAACCTAATTAGACCGCGATGATTCCTAACTTTGCTATAGATCAGAACCTAAAGGTCGAGTTTCTAACTCCAGACGAAGATGGCAACTCTTTTATTCTTGGAATTAGCTTGCTGGGTGGAACCGATGTCCTTGGTGGCTTTGGTGAGTTTACTCTTGGAGTATCTTTTCTAGGTGGAGACGATGTTCTTGCTCCAAGCTCTGGTCTAAAGTGGCAAGAAGTTCAATGTGAAACTGCTAGTGCAAACATCTCAATCGGTGGACAGCTTCAAGACTCTGTCTTCTTCCAACCACAACCAGCTACGGCTAACCTTGTTCTTCAAAGCTATGACCTAGATCCGACCGTAAACAAGAACATTCGAGCTAACACTAAGTTCCGCGTTCGCCTGGAGAGCGATGAAATTGACCGTGTTCTATTCCAAGGTTTCATCGACACTATCGACGTGACTTACTTCCCAGATGGGCCTAACGTAATCAAGATTACAGGCTTTGACGCTTACAAGTCCTTGGTAAATTCTAGGTTCGCAGTTTGGGATACTACTTCATACGGAACCCACATTCACGTAGACGAAGTTTGGGAGCTAGTTGGTATCTACTCCGGTCTAGGACTATCACCAGCTTCTTATCACGTTGGAGGTCAAATTCCAGTAGTGGATGAAACTAACGTTGAGGTCAGCTCCATCGTAAACGACGCCTTAACAGTAGGTAACGGACTTGTCTGGCTAGATCAAGATACCGAAGAGCTAGTAGTTATTCACCGAAC
>JGI12421J11937_10000786_pt1 | contig 12581 bp, 27 predicted proteins | sample LakErihyJuly2011_2_FD_11937 | JGI IMG/M metagenome (IMG submission 11937)
CACCTATTCTGATGGCGTAGGCTTGTGCCTCCTTTTTATACCTGAACGCACCCCACTGAACGCTGTCTGCTAAGACAACCCACAGCCATCTGAACTTTAACTCTTTCATTTGTCTTCGGTTTTAGTGTGATAAACTCTGATACCATTCTCCATCTTTACGTCAATGGGATAGACGTCTTTTAATACGTCCAAGTAGTGTTGATACTCGGCTAATTTCTCGCCTTTTAAGTACAAGAGTCTATCGATTACGTCTTGTACATACTCCATCCTTTCTTGCGTGTCCATTTGATTTAATTTTTGTGGTTTACTATTTCATCCTTTCGGAATCATCAGTCAGGGCAAACACCCTGATATAGTAGTGTCCTTGAAGACACCACCACATACAACTAACACTCCTCATTGAATAACCTTCCGTTCTCCCTATCCAATCTTTTTTGCTCAATCAAGTACTCTTTCTCACTTGGATAATATGGTAACTGATGTAATATCATTTCAAGAATCCATTGCATCCCCATATGGTACTTCCTTACGTCATCTTTTGGGTCATCAATAAAGTCATCACATAAAGCATAGCTGTGCTTTTCGTTACTAAACGACCCTTTTAAATTGTCCTTCTCCAATTGGTGGTTGATGAATCTTTCGATTAACGCCTTGTCTTCCTTGCTTAAGAAATTTACTTCGTTCATTTGTTTTGCCTTCTCAGGACTTGGTTTTAAATTTTAAATTATTACTCCTCCACCATCTAACTTGTTAGAAAATGCCATAAGTTTATCAAAGGATGGATGCGACATTATCACCTCTTTCTTCTGCTCCCTCATCTGATTCCACACTGATGACTTCACCTTCATATGGTTTCTAACGATGTACTTAATCTCATCAACGCTTGCACCATCGTTCGACTCAATCCACCCACTGAACTGCTCGACATAGTCGATTGACTTGTCTGCGTGTCCATATGCAATTGGCATATTATTTTTCGGATTGATTGCATACACGTCCATCTTACCCAAGTCGTGAAACAATGCAGACATTACCATATTCACGTCCTCAGGATAATACTTGTACGCTCTCTTCATAACAATAAGCACGTGCTTAAGATTATTTCCTTCAGGATGCCATTGACCATTCTGCTTTGCATCCCACTGCTTGAATAGAACCTCTTTTAAGCCTTGTGGGAGGCTTTTGATTAGGTCTTGTACACTTGATTTCATTTTCATTTTTGTTGCCATATAAGGGACTTGGTTTGGGGCTGTGTAAGGGAGTCGAACCCTCAACGAGTCTGCTTACGCATCCTCATCCATTCACAGCGACCACCACCTACACAAGGTAGGTGGCGATGTCTTGGTGGATTTCTCCATTCATAATAAACTTCCTGAAATGCTTGGATAACGCTATCACCTCCTCCGTCTTGTCAACGTCACCATTGTACATCGATAGGATAATAGGCTTAAGGATTTTCAGTAAGCTATCGTGTGAGCCATTAGGCTTGTTGATGCTGAAATTCACTATCTCATAAAATAACTCGTAACGTCTCATCATCTGCTTAACTGATTGGAATCTGCTTGGCACCCTGAACTCTACTAACTTCCCTTTTACCAACGCTGTCTGATACTTCCAATGGCATTGTGTCGCTGTATAATCATATGCACCACTCCAAGAATTGCAATGGCTTTCGCTTAAGTCTTGCATCCTACGATTTGAACCACAATATTTGCTGTTCAATCTCTTTTTGAATAGTGACAACACGATGCCACAATTTTTTCTTACAGCACGATTCAATTGCACGCCATTCAACCCTTCCACTGCTATGGTGATATGACCGCCACAGCGTCTGTCTGAGGGGCTGTATCTGTCATCAATGATACGTTCTGCCTTGTGCATCATATCGTACACCTTTGTACGCCACACGCCTGAGGGGAGCAATGGTAAAATGTGGGTCACTGCCTCGTATCCACAGCTACCATCCTCTTCAAATCCGCAAAAAATTTCGTACTCCCTAACTGCACCTCTATGCAATTGGTTTTTTTCCACCTCCATCCCAATGGTGAACTTTGAGGTCATCTCCATAGCTGACTCCAAAATTGCTTGGCGTAGCTGTACTTTCTTTAATCCGCTGACATCAGATTTAAACTTTGTCTTGTTTAAAAATAATGGGTCGGGCTTTCTATGGTACCTCGTGTGAGCGTTACCCCTTGCTGACTCTCCGGTCAATCCGTAAACGATTCCTTGTTGCATAATTGTGGTTTTTGAATTTATTTATTAATGGTTATGTTTGTCATTAGGTCTTTGTAGTTTTCAATGATACTTTCGTACCTCTTAAGGATGAACGCCTTTGCCTCTTCCAATGTGTTAAATTCGTTCTCATATTCCGTACCTAATACGTAGTTGACATCGAACTCTTCAATGTAAATTTCGTACTCACCATCCCCATAGTAAGGAGTGCTAACTTGATAAATTGTTTTTTTCATAATTTGTGGTTTTTGAATTTAAAATTTGATTCGCTCTGAGGGGATGAATCGAACATCCCTGAAACCATTCTCAGATAGTGTCCTTGAGGACACTTTATGCAATGTTGTTGTTAGCCATTACTAACTTCAAAAATGCAATTGCCTCATCAATCTGAACACCTTCATTATTGGTTTTAACTACACCATTGGCGTCAATCCTTATGCTCACATTCACACTCCCTTCAGGCTTGTAGGTCATCGTGAATATTGTCGGCACTCTCACCTCCACGCCAATAGTCTCAGGGTCTCCCATCTCACTCTCACCTTCTCCACCTTCACCCTCACCACTTCCACCACCTTCAACGTGTACATTCTTAGCGAACTTCAATAAGCCTTCCAATGAACGATTAGGCTCCTCACCTTGTGCCTCTGCCTCATCACACTTTGCCTTGAACGTTGACACTACCACCTCATCTAACTTACCGGCTTTCATCACCTTGTAGAAAAAACTTTTTTGCCATCCGAATACCTTCAACCCAATTGCCTCATTGTTCCATACAATCCCTTCCTCAGCACATACACGTTGACCCTCTTCCGATGCAAACCAATTGACTGCTCCCAATACCAATTTTGACAATGATAAGGTCTGCTCGAACTTCTTTTTTTGTCCGTTCTGAATCGTTCTTTGAACGCTCCTGATTTCACTAAGATTCAACGCTGTCTTGATTTGTGGCAAGTTCAAGAAACTTGTTTCGATTTGGAGTAAATTACTCATAACTGATTGGTTTTTAATTGTTTAGGTTTATTATTAGTACATTGATTGTTCAATGCTTGTGCAATCTATGTACAATAGTTTATTCCACCAAACATTTATTATTCTTTTTTAAAAATATTTTATTTTATTTATACACACGCTCACTCAGGACGTGTTGATAATTCCGTCAATCGTTTATGCTTAGAGACAAGGTCAAGGGGCTAATCCTCCCCCTGACAAGGGCTATTGTGTCCTCAAAGACACTCTCTTTGTGGATGTCGTGCGAGTGTATCGGCTTGCATCAGGCTGTCACAATGGGGCTAATTAGTGGCGTGCTACGTGGCTGTATATTGCCTGATTACCTCAGGCAATACACTGCTGTACTGCCATAGCAAAACGCCAAAAATATCGGACGGAAATTTTGAAAGCAGACCCCCACCCCCTAAAAAAAATGTCACTTCCGGTTGACGGCTCGCTTCGCCAAACCGCTATATAGCCCAAACACTAAAACCATCTAATAAATTTCTTATCTTTACCTTGAAATATTTCAAACTTCAAAAAAAATTATTATGAAACTTAGATTACAAGACAGTATCTATCAGCAAAAGAAAGCCGGTCCCGGTTTAACTATCGAGGATGGTATGTTGATTAACAATCGTCCTAACAGTATGACAGGAATCCAAAAGGCAGCGGAGGTTAAGAAGGCTATGCATAATGCAGAGAAGGTAAGTCGTATGGCTGAGGCTGTATTTTTGGGTAACATCCGTTCTGAGATGATGAAGTAACAAAAGTTCCCCTACTTTTTGAGACCTGACATTAGCGTGTTGGGTTTCTTTTTGCCCATTAATGTCAATATCGACATTTTAGTATAGTTTTTATGTCGATTTTATGTCGATTTTATTTTTTTAACTTATTGATTATTAATACTTTATTCTTTTAATGTCGAAAATGTCGATTTTAAAGAGATTATAGAATAATAAAAATAATAAGAAAGAGTAGTAATATATAGAGAGAAGTATAGGAAAATTTTCCGCATTATCGGCATTTAGATGCTGATAACTGTGTAACTCATTGGTACTAACTAACTTAAGTCAATGTCGTTTTTTTTTAAACCGACATAAAATCGTCATAAACCGACATTTATGTGTGAAATATCGACATTGCACTGTGATATTTTAATATTACAGGGTATAATCCCTAACGCCCTAACGGGTAATTCTCTATCTTGGAATATTAGTCTTCGCCTAATATTAAAAAATATTTATAAAATAGTGGCTAATATACCATAGGTTGACTATATTTGTACAATAGCACGCATAGCGTGGTATTTATTTAAAATAAATTTAATCAAATGGTAGAAACATCAGGAATTGGGTACACACCCAAGGATTTGCAGTTCGGAAGTGAAGGAAGAAAGAAACTTATCAGTGGTGTCATCAAGATGTCAAAGGCTGTTAAGTCAACTCTTGGACCAAGTGGTAACACGGTGCTCATTGAGAGTCCGCATCACACACACGGCATCACAGTTACTAAGGATGGTGTAACAGTTGCCAAGTCAATTGACTTGATTGACCCATCGGAGAACCTTGCGGTTAAGATGATGAAAGAGGCGGCAGACAAGACAGCTACTGCTGCGGGTGATGGCACGACAACGGCTATTGTTTTGACAGAGGGATTAGTACTTGGTGGTCTTGAGCATATCAAAGATGATATGAACAGAACGGAGGTGCTGAGACATATGGTGGATATAAGCAACAAGGTGGTGGAGAAGTTAAGACGTAAGGCAAAGAAGGTTAGTAGTGCGATGCTATTGGACGTGGCGGCATTGTCAGCTAACAATGACAGAGAGATAGGACGCATTATAGCAGAGGTTTATAAGGATGTGGGTAAGACGGGTATTGTAACGGTTGAGCGTAGTCAGACAAGTGAGACATATGCAGAGACAACTAAGGGTTTGAAGTTTGATAGAGGATATTTGAGTTCAATGTTTATCAACGACCAAAAGAAAGACGAGTGTGTCTTTGAAGACACTATGGTTTTGGTATGTGACATTGAGATAGCTAATATACTTCAGATTGAGAACGTGTTGAAACCAATTATTTCCGAGGGAAAGAAGCTGTTGATTATTTCTCCGTGTAATACTAACGTGGTAAACACACTTGCAGCAAACTCAGTTAAGGGGAATTTGAAAGTGGTAGCTGTGCCTCCGCCTAACTTTGGGTACAAGCAGCACGAGTTGATGCAGGACATTGCAATTAGTGTAGGTGCAACTTACTATAGCGAGAAAACGGGTGATGACTTAAGCCATATCAACTATGGTGACTTGGGTCACGCAAGTAAAGTTATTGTTGGTAAAGACAAAACTGTCATTATCAGAAGCACAGCTAAAGCTGATGAGAAAATGGTTGACGAAAGGGTTAAGCAGTTGTGGGACGCACACAAAGAAGCAACTAAGAAAGGTGACAAAGACTTTTTGTTGGAGAGAATAGCGTCACTTACGGGTGGTATAGGTGTAATATTTGTTGGTGGTCAGACTGACCTTGAGCAAAAAGAGTTGTACGACAGGGTTGATGACGCTGTGTGTGCAGTAAGGTCTGCTTTAGAGGAAGGAATACTGCCGGGTGCGGGCAAGGCACTACTTGATGAGAGTGCTGAGTTGGGTGAAGAGACTAAAGTTGTTGAGTATAATGCTGCATTAAGTATTGTTCGCAATGCATTGATGTCTCCATTCCAACAGATACTTGCTAACGCAGGTTTGAAGCCAAGTGATGTGTATAAAGAAGGCACTCCTGTTGGTCACGGGTACAATCTTAAGACCGGTCAGATGGGTGACTTGATTGAGATGGGTGTTATTGACCCATTAAAAGTTACAAGGTCAGCATTACAAAATGCTGTCAGTGTAGCGGTAACTATTTTAAGCACTAATGCAATCATTACAATGGCACGTACTTATGAGCAACAGCAATAAAAAAATATTGAACGTATCGTTCAATGACGAGCAGTTCTTGATAGACAACATAGCTTTTGAGTTATTGAGAGATGGGTTTAGTGCTGACAATACGGTTATCATAACTGTATCTACAGATTATTCATCCATCATTGGTCAGACTTTAAGGCATCTACTTAGTTCAAATGGAGAGATTTGTGATGGATTCGGGGTCGATGTACCCTATCCTGACGAGCATTGGGATGAGAAATACTTAGGTGAACTGAATAGTATTATGGACATTTATCAACATAAAATTAACAATAAAAGAGTTTTATTAGTTGAAGCAGGAGTTATAAGTGGTGGTAACTATACTTTTTTAGATAAGTATTTAAAAAATATGGGCATCACTGACATATACACTGTGGCAATGTTTGAGAATGTAGGGTCTGTGTATAACTCAAACTATGTAGGTGAGTATTATAACGATAGTACTGAAGACTTAACTTTTTGGTGGGAGACTGACAATAATCATTGGAAATAAAACAAAACAAATGAAACCAATAGGCAAATACTTGATTGTTAAAGACGTTCAAGAAAACATTAAGACTGAGTCGGGATTGATTTTATCAGGTGAGGATACCAATCAACTACGCTACAAGCGTGGTGTGGTAATAGCCCCCGGCACTGACGTAAGTGTTATTCACGAAGGTGATGAGTTGTACTATGACAAAGCACATAGCTTTACGATGCTGATTGATGACGCTCAATATACCATTATATCCGAAAGGGATGTGGTAGTTGTTATTTAATCATCATCTTTTGTAGCTGTTCGTGCTATTATCCTTTTTGCTTTTTGGTACTTATTCATTTCCAAAATCATATTGCGATAGACTTTATCGTTGTAGGAGACATTTTTTAAAAACATAGGGTTAGATGATAAGCTAGTGGGGATTTCATCCCCATTTAGTTTTCTATAGATGTCGAGTACAACACGGGTAGCCTTGAATGATAGTTGGTATAGGGCTCTGCTCCTAGGTCCACGCCCTTTTCTGAACGTTTCAATCCACCCTTCTTGGTGTAGTCTAACAAATCTATTTACTTCCCAACTTACAAGTTCGGCAAATCTATCAAAGTCTTTTCTTCCAAAGTAGCTTTCTGAGTAAAGGAACAGGATAATGTCTAAGTCAGCTTGACCTAAGCCGTGTTTTGCTTTCATATAATAACGGATGACCCGCCAAAATTTTAGGTAGTCGCTAGGAGGTGATTTCATTTCATTAAATTTTATTACATTTGTACTGTAAAGTTAATAATTTTAATTTATGGTACAAGGTAAAAAAGCAGAGACCCTGCAAGAAACGCTAGATGCTATTACATTTAAGAATGAGCAAGCAAGAAAAATTAAAGCTATTCAAGAAGGTAAAGAAAAGTTAAAAGACAGAATAGGTAGGAACAAAAATACAAAACAAAGTAGCTTTACTCGTATTAAAGGCTTACAAGGATTACAAGGTTTACAATCATTATAAAAAAAATAAAAAAGAAAAAGATGAAATCAACTCCAAATTTACCGGCATCTTCAAGAATGAAAATGCCTTCAGGACCGGTGGCTCCTTCAATTAAAAATGCATTAAAAGCAAAACCATTAGCTATGACAGGCGGTGTTCCTTCTAAAGGACCTATCAAAGGTGCAGGCAAAGGTGCTACTAAGAAAGCAATGTAATTAATTTTTAAAAAAAAAGTTATGGCAAACGGATTAAAAAAATCAAAAGATGAAATTATTCAAGACAATCTTGAAATTTCTGAAGAGGTATTAGCAGAAATCCCTAAGGCGAAAGCTCCAAAGGATGAGTATGTTATTCCTGAGATAAAAGAAAAAGATAAGCCTCAAGACCCGGGGCATTCAAGAAGAGACTTTAGAAATTAATTTATATGGCTGATAAGTCAAAAATGCAATGCAACCGTCCTACTGCCTCGGATAGACCGGGAAAGAAGAAGATGGTTAAAGCCTGTTCCAATGGGGAGGAGAAGCTCCTCCACTTTGGAGCAAAGGGATATGGGAATAATTATTCTGACGCTGCTCGCAAAAGTTTTAAAGCAAGACATAGTTGCGATACGGCTACAGATAAATTAACACCAAGGTATTGGGCTTGCAAAAACTTATGGGCAGGTCCGGGTGGTTCAACAACAAGTAATCCTAAAGGTCGTAAAGGCAAATATTAAATCTAATCAAATGGAACAACCAAACAAAAGCAAAGGTCTTGGAGATACAATTGAGAAAATAACAACTGCAACAGGAATTAAAAAAGTTACAGAAGCTATAACTAAGGTAACAGGAAAAGATTGTGGATGCAAGGCAAGAAGAGACGCATTAAATAGAGCATTTCCTTATCAAGATAAAAAATAAAAAATATGTCAGTTTTTAAAACAACATTCTCAAGAGCATTAAGAGCACATCCTTCAGATAATGCAGACATTGCATATCCAAGTGCAATTGAGTCAGGAACAAGTACATCAGTAGTTACATCAAAATTAGTTGACTCTACAGGATTGTTTATTACTAACAATGTAAAGACAGGTGATGTTGTTCATAACGATACATTAGCAACAGCAGCAACAGTAGTAACTGTTGATAGCGAGACGCAACTTACTTTGAACGCAAATATTTTTACTGCTACTGCTCAGGCATATGTAGTTTACAATATGTCTTCTCAAACAAGTATGGGTAATCCGGGTTGTTTCTTGTATGTAGGTGGAACGGGCAACGTTTCAGTTATTACATTAGGTAATGACCAAATTACTTTCAATGGTGTTCCTGCAGGTACAACACTACCTATTCAAGTTGTAAAACTTAGAAGCACAGGTACAACAGCAACTCTTATTAACGCACTTTGGTAATTCAACTACTATGATGAGCAACCAAGAAAATAGCAGACTTGATATTATGGCAGACGAACTAGAGTCCATTAAGGGCAATATGGCTGAGATGAAAGCTATGCTTAAAGATGTATATACTCTTTTAGCCGGTAATCCCATTGACAAAGATTCAAATGGATTAATAAGCGAGTTTAAAGAAGTAAAAAAGCAGTTATCTGACGTAAAAGCAGAACTTAAAAAATACAAGTCTTACTTCTACGCATTGGTTACATTGGTTGGACTTGGAGCATTAAAAGTTATTACTGAATTTATAGTTAAAAAATAAACAGAATGAAAAAAACACTTTGTGTATTATTGTTAATAAGTTTGTTAACAACAGGGTGTGCTCAACAAAAAGGATTAGTAATTGTAAAAGGCAAGTTTGCTTATTGTGGAGCAAGTGCAACGCAAGCAACAAAAGATTCTATTACTATACTTGGCAAGAAATTCTTAAAAGGAATTGCAACTTGTCCTGTATTAGATGGTCCTTCTGTTGTAAATACATATTTGATTAGCAATCCAACTATTACTCCTGACGGAACAGCTAAGACTGTATGGTCATTGTTTTGGTATTATGACACGGTGGTTCAATCACCAAGTTGGAATAAATTACCTACGCAGAACCGTACTTTTGTTGTAACAAATGAGCCGGGTGGTGGAATGAGTAATATGTGGTGTATGCCTTGTAAGATATTACCTAAAAAAGTAAATGGCGTAACGCTTGCAGAGTGTGAGGGTCCTATTAATGAATCAGCATTCCCATTAGATAAAGCAGTTAGAGTGATTCCCGGAATGACGTCTGTTACGCAGGCACCATTAGGAGCAACTTATCCTGTAGGAACAGTTATACCAAATTTTAAAAAGAATTAGGAATGGCAAAGGCAACAAGTGGCAATGCTTATATTAGCAAGCCAAAGAAAAGAGGACTTGCGGCAAAGACACAAACAAGCAAGACCAAGACAAGCAAACTTTATAAGAAACAATATAGGGGGCAAGGACGATAAATAATACAACTATGGCAGTTAAAAACCTAAATCCCGTAACGAGTATAATGGACTTCAAGACATTTGCGAAGAATCCAATTGTAGCTACGTTATTCTTGGTATTGATAGCAATATCTTACCTATACATAGACGTTAAGTCTACGTTTAAAGAACAGATAGTATCTCAAAATGTAAAGGTAGAGAAGTTAGAGGGTAAGGTTGAGATAATGCAAATTACACTTAGAAGGACTGACTCGTCATTAGCAGCAGCTACGTCAAAATTGAGCACGTTAGAGCAATTAGGTAAAATTCAAAACATTAAGTAATGAGATACTTAATCTTTCTTTTTTTAACAGGTTGTACTTTAACCGCTCAACAACAAAATGCTGAGCAGCAGAAAGATGCTGAGTTTAATAAACTAATTGATAATGCAAAACAAAATCAAAGCACTTTTAAAAAAGTACATTCCAAAGCTGAGGCTAAAGAAAAAAAAATTGTTTCTCAAACAATTAATAAAATTGTAACCTTAAAGGAAGAGGTTAAAGACCTTAAAAGTGAGATTAGTGAGATTAGTGGAATAAAAGTTAGAATAGATACAATATACATACACGACACTATTCAGATTAAAGAGAAAAAGAATTTTTGGGGCAAGAGTAAAGTTGACACTACAAATAACGAATAAATGAAAAAAATATTTGGATGGTTAAGTGGATTTTTTTCCTCTGAAAGTGGAACATCAAGTAAGAGATTAGTAGGTATAGTTGGTGCATTTGCTCTATTTTATACCTTATATGACAATTCAAAAACGCACGGAAATTTTGCTCCGGCAGATTCTCTTGTGTGGGCAACGTTTGCACTTAGTGCTGTGGCATTAGGTCTTACAACCATTGAGTCAGTAACAACCCTTGTAAAAGGATTTAAAGGAAACGACACTAAAAAAGAAGAATAATGAAAATCAGCGAACACTTAGATTTGTCTGAGTTAATCAGAAGCGAATCAGCAAAACGTAATGGTATTAGTAATATGCCTACAGATGAGCATATTGCAAATTTTAAGGAATTAGCGGAGAAGGTTTTTGAGCCTATTCGTAATAACTTTAGATGCCCAATTCACATTTCAAGTGGATACAGGTCTGAGGCTCTCAATAAATGCATTGGGGGGTCAGCAACTTCACAACATTCTAAGGGTCAAGCGATTGACGTAGATATGGATGGTACGCCAAATGGAGTAACTAATAAGATGGTCTTTGACTATATCAAAGATAACTTGGAGTTTGACCAATTGATTTGGGAGTTTGGAACTGACTCTAATCCTGATTGGGTTCACGTATCTTATAGCGAAGGTAAAAACAGGAGTCAAATTTTAAAAGCAATCAAATCAAATGGCAAAACATCTTATACTAATATTACTTAGTTTCTTACTATTCTCTTGTGCCTCAAGGAAGGTAGCGGTTACCAAGACACAAGTAGAAACCCATATTGACAGCACGGTTGTCGAAAAGAAGGATAGCGTTTCTGTACAGCAGAACGCTATTTCTATTAAAGAGGACATTGACGAGATTGAGATAGTCCCCATTGATACAGCTAAGCCATTAGTAATTGATGGTAAGCAGTACTTTAATGCCACAGTTAAGCTGAAAAAAACACGTAGACACATAGTAGATTCCTCGAAATCTACTATATCTAAGTCGTCTGAGAATACTATTTCTGTTAAGAAGGACATTAAGGCTAAAGGTTTTGAGAAGAAGGTCGACAAGAAAGCAAACTACTTTGTTTACTTATGGTTACTATTAATTCCAATTGGATGGTGGATATGGAAAAGGTTCATAGTAAAATGATAATTTTTATTTACTATATTTGTATAAATTAAAAAATCAAATCAAATGGCAAATTTAACAGCAGAAGAATTAGACTTTATTAAGACAGGTTCAGGAGAGTACACTAAGATTAAAATAGGTCTTGGTGAACTTGAATTACAAAAACAAGGGTTAATCAAACAAGCACATAGTATTGTTGAAGCCTTTACCAACAATGAGAAGATTCTTATTGAGAAGTATGGTGCTGATTCAGTAATCAATATGCAAACGGGCGAAGTAACCCAAAAAGAACAAGAAAAAAATGAGTAAAATTAATTCATATAGTGTTGTTGCGTTACCAAAGTTAACAGACAAACTTGTAGGTACAAGTATTGATGGCGTCCCTGCGGATGTCACTTATAATTTTACGTTACAACAGCTATTAAATTTATTTTCCGCAAATTTTAGTGCCTCAACTATTGTAATAGGAAGTGTCCCAATTTATGCAGATAATGCTGCTGCTGTTGCCGGAGGTTTGGCAGTAGGAAAAATTTACAGAACAGGAGATGCTTTGAAGATAGTTCACGTTTAAAATTTTATAGCGGATGTCAAAGATTAGTATATACGAAGTTGTCCCTGTACCCAAACTAGCTGATAAATTAGTAGGTACAAGTGTGGGTGGAGACCCCGAAGACATAACGTATAACTTTACATTAAGTGAGTTACTAAATTTATTCATCCCTAATATTCCGGGTAATACTTT
>JGI12421J11937_10000788_pt1 | contig 12558 bp, 13 predicted proteins | sample LakErihyJuly2011_2_FD_11937 | JGI IMG/M metagenome (IMG submission 11937)
CGGGTCAATTTGCGCGCCACACATGTGCGCACACTTGAGTTTGTTGATTTAGCAGACCTCGAAAAATTTGCGATCTAAATCGCTGATTGCATCCGAGTTATGCGCCGGTGAGCGCGCGCCACGACATCGGCATTGATTTTGCCAATTGATCATTCGACAACTGGTATGTGGTTGCGGGAACCATGTCTACGAGTGAGCGAATCTCGGCGTAATGATGAGCCGCATGGCCGAGCCCACTAAACACTTCACGACGTTTTGCCAACAAGTCGGCTGGCGGCGAATCTAGCAACCATCCCCAGATGGTGAGAGCAAACGTCAGGTCGTGCATCACGGGAGCACGTCCAAACTGTGAAGCCCTGCTCAGCGCAATTGCAATTGTTCCCTGAATCGCATCATCCAACGATTCACCTTCTTTGGTGCGCACGTTTTTACGAATACGACGCGCGAGTGTCAATACATATCCCTGGTCTGGCCCCTGATTGCCCAAACTCGCACCGCGAGGTTGGCGTCCGTCCAACATTCCTGGTCGATCAACTGTCCAACTTCCAGGAACGTGCTCGGGTGACGTGTAGATGCGTGGATTATTAGTTGGAAGAACCGGGGTGTGTTTTGGAGCAGCCATACGGCCAAGATCCTAGTTGTTGGTTGAGTGCAGCAAGCCGAATACGAGCGACTCTTCGAGCGCACGCCATGAAGCTTCGATGATGTTGGCCGACACACCGATAGTTGTCCATGTGCGATCGCCGTTTGTTGCGTCAATGAGCACACGCGTCACTGCGCCGGTTGCCGACCCAGAATCCAAGATGCGCACTTTGTAGTCGGTCAAGTGCACTTTTGAGAGTTGCGGAAAGTTCTTTGCAAGCGCTGCACGAAGTGCGGTGTCAATTGCATTGACTGGGCCATTGCCCTCAGCGGTAAACACTTCTCGAGCATCGCCGATCCATACTTTGACAGTTGCTTCGGTGGTGAAATCACCCATTGAAGACTCGTCGGTGATCACTCGCATTGAATCCACCTTGAAGAAATTCTGCTCCCAGCCCGCTGCACGGCGCATCAACAACTCAAGCGATGCATCGGCTGCTTCAAAGTGGTAGCCCTCGTGTTCGAGACGCTTCAAATCGTCGATTACTTGATTAACTGCTGGTCCATCCATCGCAAGACCAAGTTCTTCGGCCTTCATCGTGATGGTTGCTCGTCCAGCCATTTCCGAAACCAAGAATCGAGTGCCGTTGCCAACTAATTCGGGCGACACATGTTCGTACGCATCTTTTGCACGAGCAATCGCCGACACATGCAGACCGGCTTTGTGCGCAAACGCACCCGAGCCAACATATGGCGCTTGCGGGTTCAGCGGACGATTCAAAACTTCTGCCACAAAGTTGCTCACTGTTGTGATGCGCTCGAGTCTGCCGTCTGGCAAGCAGGTATATCCAAGTTTGAGTTGCAGGTTTGGAATCACCGTGGTCAAGTTGGTGTTACCCGTGCGCTCACCAAGACCATTCAATGTTCCCTGCACATGGCGTGCACCGCTGTGCACTGCAGCAAGCGAGTTGGCTACTGCACAACCTGTGTCGTCGTGGCAATGGATACCGATGATGACGTCGTTACCAACGTGTCGCTGCACTGCCCCAACAATGTCTTGCACTTCAAATGGCAATGACCCACCATTTGTGTCACACAACACCAAGTGTGTTGCACCACTGATGATTGCAGACTCAAGTGCACGCATCGAAAATTCTGGGTTGCTCTTGTAACCGTCGAAAAAATGTTCCATATCAACAAGTACTTGTCGACCAGCACCATGCAAAAACTTCACAGAGTCGCCAATCATGGCCAGACCTTCATCGAGTGTCGTCTGCAATGCCTGCTCTACGTGATAGTCCGATGATTTTGCAACGATGCATACCGCAGGAGTGTTCGACTCGATCAAGTTGCGCAGTGTCGGATCATCGTCCACTTTTCCAAGCGGGCGTCGTGTCGAGCCAAAGGCAACCAATGTTGATGTCGTGAGTTTCAATTCTTTTTGGGCTCGGGCAAAGAACTCGATGTCCTTCGGGTTCGCGCCTGGCCATCCACCTTCAATGAAGTGCACACCCAAATAATCGAGTTGCTCAGCAATACGCAACTTGTCAACGACGCTGGCCGAGACGCCTTCCACTTGCATGCCGTCCCGGAGAGTCGTATCAAACACTTCAACTGTGGTGTTCTTTTGTGCTGCTTTCATTTTTTTCTCTTTTCAAAGTCTTCGCTTATTTCAGGGATTAAAAAAGCCGCCCTTGAGGGCGGCTTGGGCGAACGTCGAAAGACGATCGCCTAACTAATAATGATGATCGCGATGCTTGCTGAGGCTGCTCCGAAGTAATTCACAGTCTCCAGTATCACCCCGTAGGCGGCGGTTCGCCAACATCACCCGTAAGGGTTTGTGGAAAACATTGGGGACAAAGCCTGAAAAGCCATACCCCGTCTGTGAATAATGCTGGGGACAAGCCTGTGGAACACGGTGGGGATATCCCCTAATTGCTCACATGCTTGTGATTTAAGCCAGTTCGCACCAGTCGATGTAGCGCTCGTCTTGGCCACGCACAGCTTTGGCATATGCCGCAGCAATGGCCCGAGTCTTAGGTCCTGGACATGGAATCAAGCGCTCGTCCACCATGCTCACCGAACCAACTTCGGCTGCGGTGCCGCAGGCAAAGATTTCGTCGGCGATGTACAAGTCGCTTCGCGCGATGTTGTCGACACGAATGTCGTAGCCCAAATCACGTGCAATACGCATCACGCTGTTTTGTGTAATTCCCTCAAGTGCACCGGCCGATGTAGGCGGGGTCAAAATAATGCCGTCGCGCACACAGAAAATATTCTCACCTGTGCATTCGGCAATCAAACCGTTTGGCGCAAGCATGATCGCCTCGTCATATCCGGCCTTGAGTGCTTCTACTTTTGCCAGAGTTGAGTTGACGTAGTTGCCAACTGTTTTTGCAGCAGGTGGCATCGTGTTGTGATCGTGACGAGTCCATGAAGAAACCTTCATGCGAACGCCTTTNTCCACTGCATCATCACCCAAATATGCGCCCCATGGCCAGCAGGCAATAGCAATATCAACTTTGCAAGGCAATGTGTTCAATCCCATTTCGCCGTATCCGTAATACGCAAGTGGACGGATGTAGCACGCTGGCAATCCTGTCGACTTCACCGTGTCTTTTGTTGCTTGAACAATTTCTTCAACCGAATATGGCATGTCCATGCCCATGATCTTCGCCGAGTTGTACAAACGCTTGATGTGGTCGGTCAGTCGGAAAATTGCAGGACCATTCTTGGTCTCATATGCACGAATGCCTTCGAATACTCCAGTGCCGTAATGCAACGTGTGCGTCAACACGTGTACTTGCGCTTTGTCCCAATCGACAAGCTTGCCGTTCATCCAAATTTTTGGTGTCGTGGTAATTGGCATGTTTTCCTCTGTGTTGATGTGTTACGTGAATACTGAATTCGAATTGCGTTCTAAACTATCGCTCTTATTTGGCGACTCTGGCACTAATTTCGTCGCCCATTTGGCTTGTTGAGCCACTTGCTGGTGCCTGGCACGCAGCACGCACGCACTCGGCCATCACGTTTTCTCCCAAAAACTCAAGCATGTGTGCTGCCGACAAGATGGCTGCAACGGGGTTGGCTTTGCCAGTTCCAACAATGTCTGGTGCCGAGCCATGCACGGGTTCAAACATCGACGGTCCTGTGCCAGCCGGATTGAGGTTTGCAGATGACGCGATGCCGATGCCACCACTTACTGCTCCACCCAAGTCGGTGAGGATGTCGCCAAACAAGTTGTCGGTCACGATCACGTCGTAGCGATGTGGGTCTTGCACAAAATAAATACAGGCAGCATCAACATGGTTGTATGCAGTTGCCACTTGTGGAAACTCTTTTGCAACACGATCAAATGTGCGCTGCCACAAATCGCCCGCAAAAGTAAGCACGTTTGTCTTGTGCACGAGAGTGAGATGTTTGCGAGTACGTGTTGCAGCCAACTCAAATGCGTAGCGCACGCAACGCTCTACGCCGTGCGCAGTATTGACGCTGCCCTGCGTTGCCACTTCATATGGCGTACCTTTGCGCAACACGCCACCTTCGCCAACATATGGCCCTTCAGTATTTTCGCGAATCACAATGAAGTCATGAGGCGTGGTGTGTCCAGGTGCAGTGCCTGCAAATGGTCGACGATTGATGTACAAGTCCAACTCAAAACGCATCTTGAGCAACAGCCCGCGCTCAATTACGCCAGGCGGCACACCAGGCGTGCCAACAGCGCCGAGCAAGATCGCATCAAAATTGCGCAACTGTGCGAGGGTTTCGTCTGACAACACTTCGCCATCGCGCAAATACCGCGCGCCACCCAAATCAAAATCGGTTGTCTCCAGTTGCGCACCAGCAGCACGCAAAACCTTGAGCGCCTCTTGCACTACTTCTGGTCCAATGCCGTCGCCACCAATGACAGCAATGCGATGCTTCTTGCCAGATGGTGATGTTGTATTTGACGTAGCCATACCCCTATATCGTAGGGCGCAATTAGCACCGCTAACCTTTGTGCGCATGGCAAAGCACCAACTTTCTCAGGCGGCCCACGACCGTTTAACCGCCGAATTTACTGATCTCACTACTCGTGGCCGTATTCAAGTAGCAGACAAGATCGAGCGCGCACGCGAAATGGGCGACCTCAAAGAAAATGGCGACTACCACGCAGCCAAAGACGAGCAGGGCCACATGGAGGGTCGCATTCGCCAGATCGAATCGTTTTTGGAAGATGCCGAGATAATTCCTCCAGCACCAGATGGCGTGGTCGGTCTTGGCACCATCGTCACCATCGTCTACGACGGCGACGCCGACTCTGATGCAGAGCGCTATTTGATTGGGCATGTTGAAGAGCGCCCAGAGGCTGGCGATGTCAGCGTGATGAGCCCAAGTTCTCCGCTCGGTTCAAGCTTGCTTGGTTCAAAAAAAGGTGCAACAGTTTCCTACGACGCACCCAACGGCAAACTCAAAGTCAAAGTGCTCGATACCGAATCTGCACGATAGAAAGTTTCAACTCACTCACAATGTCGCTCCCTCCAGGTCGTGCGCTCGAATTACCGGGGCGTGGTCAAACATTTATTCGCGAGGTGCAGGGACCACCTGGTGCTCCAACAATTTTTCTGTTGCACGGTTGGACTGCAACTGCAGATCTCAATTGGTTCACCGTATTTGACACGCTTGGCGAACATTTCCGAATCATTGCACCAGACCATCGCGGTCACGGCAAGGGCATCAATTCTAAAAGTCCATTTCGTTTAGAAGATTGCGCCGACGACGTCGCCGCGATTGCCGATGTGCTCGGCATCAATACATTTATTCCAGTTGGCTACTCAATGGGTGGCACAATTGCCCAATTGATCTGGAAGCGTCACGAATCGCGAGTGCGCGGACTCGTGTTGTGCTCGACTGCTGCAAGCTTTGCAGTATCGCGCGAAGAGCGACTGTCGTTCTTGGGGCTCACAGGGTTAGCAGTACTCGCACGCCTCACCCCCAACCAAACCATCGATTGGCTCACTGAGCAGTTGTATATGCAACGTAAGGGTGACGGTCTAGAGCCGTGGGCTCTCGAGCAGATGGCTTCACATGATTGGCGCAAAATCATTGAAGCAGGCAGTGCGATTGGCAACTTTGATTCAACTTCGTGGCTCAAACAAGTCGATGTACCAACGTCAGTTGTGATTACCACCAAGGATCAGGTCGTTGCAGTTGATCGCCAGCAGCGACTGATCGAATTGCTTGACGATGTAGACGCGCACTTCATTGATGGCGCACACAACGCTGTTTACACCGATCACCGCACATATGTGCCGATGTTGCTTGCTGCAATCACAAGCGTTCACCAACGCTCAAAACCTCTGCAGTAAAAGCGACTATCGATCGGCTAGAGATCTAGCCCGATGTCGAGCACTTTGGCAGAGTGTGTAAGTGCTCCTACCGAGATGTATCGCACACCAGTTGCGCCAACTGCGGCGGCTGATTCCAGCGTCAGTCCACCGCTTGCTTCCAAGATCACATCTTTGCCAGTTGCGTTTCGATGACTTGCGGCAATCGCCACAGCTTCTTTGAGCACTGATGGCGCCATGTTGTCGAGCAATACCAAATCGGCGCCTGCGCCAAGCGCAATTTGCAATTGATCAAGCGTGTCAACCTCTATTTCAATCGCAATGTCTGGCGCACCAGCACGCACAAGCGCAAATGCTTCAGCCACTCCACCTGCTGCGGCAATGTGATTATCTTTCACAAGTGCGGCATCCGACAACGACATGCGGTGGTTAACCCCTCCGCCGCATCGCACCGCATATTTTTCGAGTGCACGCATACCTGGCGTTGTTTTGCGAGTGTCGCGCACTTGTGCACCGGTTTTGGCAAGCGCATCGGCCCATTCACTCGTGGCAGTTGCGACACCACTTAAATGACATAGCAAATTGAGCGCGGTGCGCTCAGCAGTCAGCAATCCACGTGTGGGTGCGTCAATGCTCATCAGTCTGTCGCCATGCTTTACCCGAGCACAGTCATCAACGTGCTTGGTCGCCACAATCTGGTCGCTGCCACACACCATCTCGAGCACTGCAATTGCCACGTCAAGCCCCGCAATGCATCCGTTCATACGAGTAGCAAATACTCCAGTGCTTCGTTGGCTTGCTGGCACTGTCGCATTGGTGGTCACGTCGTGACCATTTTTTAAATCTTCGTCGAGCGCTACCGCAATAAGACGGCGCACATCATCCAGCACGAGCCCACTGGCCACCAAACGTTGGGCAATTGCATCAGAGAGTTGATGGTGTTGCATCGCTAAGCACTCTCTCTAGGCAAGTTGTCGATAATCAGTTGATTGTTGCGTAATGAAACTTGCAAATGTCGCAACCAAATATCACGTGCCTCCACCGTGTCGGTGCGCCTGTGGCATCCCCTGCTCTCAGTGCGGGCCAATGCCGACGCAGCAACGGCTGTGGCAACTGTCAAAATATTCGTTGCTTCAAAATTGCGCCGCGATGCTGGTGTATTGGAATCAATCTTTTCGGCCGTCACTGCTAACGCGTCCATTGTTGCTTGCAGCCCTTCTGGCCGACGCAAAACACCAACATGTTTCGACATCGTTACACGCACATGCGCACGCAACGAGTCATCCAACAATCCCACCGTGTTGTGTGCATGCGGATCAATCGCGTCAATTATTGGTTCAACACGTGTTGGCATTTTCCATGCCAAGTTGCGACCAACTCGCGTGCCCACCACAAGACTTTCGGTCAGGCTGTTTGACGCCAGTCGATTTGCGCCATGCACGCCGGTGTAGGCCACTTCACCAACGGCGTACAACCCTTCAACTTCGGTGGTTCCATCCATGTTCGAGTCGATTCCGCCACATGTGTAGTGGGCTGCAGGCGCAACAGGAATGCGATCGTGTTGTGGGTCAATGCCTGCTGCATTACACGCTTTGGTGATGAATGGAAACCGTGTTGCAAAGCGTTCGCCAATGTGTGTCGCATCCAAATACACATGGTCATCTACACCATTTATGTTTTGCGCCATCCGCGCACTGATCGCTGCAGCAACCACATCTCGCGGCGCCAAGTCTTCTTGCGGATGCACACCTTGCATAATTCTTTCGCCGGCAGCATCAAATAACACTGCGCCTTCGCCACGCACTGCTTCCGAGATCAAGACCTGTTGAATCGTTGACCCAACTTCTTGCCACAACACCGTTGGATGAAACTGCACAAATTCAAGATCGCGCAAAGTCAGGCCCGCACGGAGTGCAAGTGCGTGACCATCGCCAGTTACCGCAGGTGGATTAGATGTGCTTGCAAAGACCTGGCCGTACCCTCCGGTCGCAATCACTATCGCGCGCGCAGTAACTACTCCAACGCTTTCAACCGTTCCATCACCGTTGAGTATCGCAATGCGTATGCCAGCAACTTGACGTTTTCCCGACGCAAGGTCTGGTCCAAACACCAAGTCAAGAGCAAATGCATTTTCCAAAACTTCCACACCGGCGTTAATTGCGTTTTCGTCCAGTGTGCGCTGAATCTCGGCACCCGACTGATCGCCGCCTGCATGCACAATGCGCGATCTCGAGTGTCCACCTTCGCGCGTGAGTGCACGAGATCCATCTGCACTCGGATCAAAAGCAGCACCCATCTTTTCCAAATAGTCAATGGCAGTTGGCGCATCGCGCACCAACGAACTCACTGCATTCTCATCACACAGTCCGCCACCTGCATCCAATGTGTCACGCACATGTTCGGCAAACGTGTCGGCTGGGTCAAACACAGCGGCTAGTCCACCCTGCGCCCATGCGGTCGATCCGGCATCGAGCGTGTCTTTGGTAACGATCAACACATCGCGCACCGGCCGAGCAGCAAGTGCCGCCGCCAAACCAGCAGCACCAGAGCCAAGCACCACAACATCGGTGTCTCTCGTCCACGACACAGCCGGAGCACTCAATGCTTTGGGCAAAGAAACTTCGCGTGTCGTCACGACTACTGCTATTCCTTTGTCCTTGACGGTGTTCCTATCGCAATCATGCGCTCAACCGAGAGTCGCGCTCTGTCGGCAATGTCTCGTGGCACAGTTACTTCGTCTTTACCTGTGCGCAATGCCTCCAACAATTTCTCTGGAGTATTCATCTTCATGTACTTGCACACTGCTGCGCGATTGACCGGCTCAAAAATCACAAGCGGGTTGGCTTTGCGCAATTGATGCAACATTCCTGTTTCGGTTGCTACCAAAACTTTTGCGGCGCGCGTCTCTTTGGCGGCGGTAATCATCCCCGACGTCGACAATATTTTGGTGCGCTCGGCTGGCACCGCTCCACTCGAGGCTAAATACATTGCCGATGTTGCGCATCCACATTCGGGATGAATAAACAATTCTGCTTCTGGCTCGGCAGCAACCATGGCTTTTAAGTCTTGACCATTGATACCGGCATGCACATGACACTCGCCCATCCAAATGTGCATGTTGGTCCGACCTGTTACGCGTTGCGCGTGTGCTCCCAAAAATTGATCTGGGCAAAACAGAATTTCTGTATTTGGGTCTATCGACTGCACCACTTCAACAGCGTTTGACGACGTGCAACAAATATCTGTCTCGGCCTTCACTGCTGCCGTTGTGTTGACGTAGCTCACTACTACAGCTCCAGGATGCTCGGCCTTCCACATACGCAACTGTTCGGCGTTGATGGTGTCTGCAAGCGAGCAACCTGCTCGTGCATCAGGAATGATCACGGTCTTGTCGTAGCTCAGGATTTTTGCAGTCTCGGCCATAAAGTGCACGCCACAGAAAATGATTGTTGATTCTTTTACCTGCGCTGCAATGCGCGACAGAGCAAGCGAGTCACCTACATGGTCGGCTACATCTTGTATTTCTGGCAATTGATAGTTGTGCGCCAAAATAACGGCGTCTCGATCTTTGGCAAGTTGTCGCACCTCTTGCGCCCAAGTACTCACACCTTCAAGTTATCGGCAGATCAACTACCTACTTGTTTTTGCTGCTAGATCTCGCTTCTAGATCTCGCTACGTGAACTGGGCTGTCGAACCAGAGGTTATTCACTGCATCAGCAAGACTGCCACGTGCCGACCCAGCGTCAGTCACAATCTCTTTGGGCGTATCAGCAAATCGCAATACCGATCCCACGCCATGGTCTCCAACCACCACAACGAGTCGTACTCTGCGACGTTGAGGATGCTGGCTTGGCGGAACTTTTTCATTTGCATCGTCATCGTCATCATCGGCGTCGTCATTGTCACCACTCTCATGACTGCGATCAATCGGTGCTGCCCATCCGCATGTCAACACCACTGCGGCGTCAAACATTCGAACGATGGCGCTCGTTGGTGCATCAATCAATTCATAAACATCGCCGTGCTCGGCAAGAAATGTGATTCGTAATGCACCGTCTTCAAGCCGATCAACTCCTCCCGCATCCACCACGCTGATGCCATAAAGGCGGGCACGCTTCAGATCAAATCCGTCGAGCGACATATGCAGGCTCTGTTCGACACAGGTGGCTAGGGCTACTGGTGTATTCGTGTGTTTTGTCATGCCCCGATGTGTACGTGAGGCAGCACCAAGTGCAGTGCAACGGTGATTTTTTGTATAAATCACGGCAGAATAGAGGAATGGCAAATCCGACCACACGCCCACTGACCTTGCCGCAAAAAGTGTGGGACCGTCACATGGTCAATAACGCTCCTGGCGACGCCGAGTTGTTGTATATCGATTTACACCTTGTTCATGAAGTAACCAGCCCACAGGCATTTGACGGACTGCGCATCAACAATCGCAAAGTTCGTCGCCCCGATCTCACTGTTGCAACCGAAGATCACAACGTGCCAACCAAAGACATCCACTTGCCAATTGCTGATCCGATCTCGGCAAAACAAATTGATGTCATGCGTGCTAACGCCAAAGAGTTTGGCATCACGTTGTATCCAATGGGCGATCCGAAGCAAGGCATCGTGCACGTCATCGGGCCCGAGCAAGGTCGCACGCTTCCTGGCATGACCATCGTGTGCGGCGACAGCCACACTGCAACGCACGGCGCATTCGGCGCACTTGCATTTGGTATCGGCACGAGCGAAGTCGAGCATGTGCTCGCCACACAAACACTTCCGCAAACTCGTCCAAAGTGGATGAGCGTCACAGTTGAAGGCACGCTCACACCGGGCGTCACTGCAAAAGATGTGATCTTGGCAATCATTGGCCAAATCGGCACGGGTGGCGGTATCGGCCACGTCATCGAATATCGCGGATCTGCAATTCGTTCGCTGTCGATGGAAGGTCGCATGACTGTGTGCAACATGTCGATCGAAGCCGGCGCAAAGGCTGGTCTTATTGCTCCCGACGACATCACATTCGACTATCTACAGGGTCGCGAGTACGCACCAGCGGGTGCTGCATGGGATCAAGCAGTTGCCGAGTGGCGCACACTCGTTTCAGACGAAGGTGCTGCATGGGACAAAGAAGTTGTAATTGATGCTTCAACCATCAAGCCGCAAATCACGTGGGGCACCAACCCTGCTCAAGTGCTTGGAATTGATGACCGCATTCCAAACCCAGACGATTATGCCGACGCAACCGCACGCGACACCGTTGCGCGCGCACTCACCTATATGGGTCTCACTGCCGGCACACCTATTCGCGACATTACTGTCGACACCGTGTTCATCGGTTCGTGCACCAACAGCCGCATCGAAGACTTGCGTGCTGCTGCTGCGGTATTCGAAGGCCGCACTGTCACCGTTAAGCGCGTGATGGTCGTACCTGGTAGCCACCAAGTCAAAAAGCAGGCCGAAGCCGAGGGTCTCGACAAAATCTTCATCGCAGCAGGTGTCGACTGGCGCGAGCCTGGTTGCTCAATGTGCTTGGCGATGAACCCAGACAAGCTTGCACAAAACGAGCGCAGTGCATCTACTTCCAATCGCAACTTTGAAGGTCGTCAGGGTCGCGGCGGTCGCACACACCTCGTTTCACCACAAATTGCTGCAGCCACTGCAGTTGCTGGCCACTTCGCTACTCCAGCAGATTTGAAATGAGCACCGAGTCATGAAAAAAGTAAGCATCATCAGCGGTCGCGGAGTTCCACTCAAGCGCTCAGACGTCGACACCGACCAAATCATTCCTGCAGAGTGGCTCAAGCGTGTCGAGCGCACGGGTTTTGAAAAAGGTTTGTTTTCTACTTGGCGCGATGATCGCAACTTTGTGTTGAACGATGAGCGTTATGTTGGCGCATCAGTTTTGGTTGCTGGGCCAAGCTTCGGTGTTGGCTCATCACGCGAACACGCCGTATGGGCACTTCAGCAAGGCGGATTCGATGCCGTTATTGCCCCAAGTTTCAGCGACATCTTCCGCAACAACTGCACAAAGAATGGATTGTTGCCGATCGTTCTGTCGGAGCCAACCGTCAACCGCATTTGGGCAGTCATTGAAAACGATTCGACAGCCGAGATCACCATCGACCTGCACCGCTTCACTGTCGAGATCCCAAGTGCCGGAATCACCGAAAAGTTCGACATGGACACCGAGACACAACAACGTTTCATCAATGGTCTTGACGACATCAGCATCACGTTGGCCGACGCCGATGCGATATCTAAGTTTGAGGCTTCTCGCCCGGCTTGGCTCGCTGCCCGCTAACCCTTGCCGCATCGCCACGTGAGGTCTCGGCAAGAATCTCAACTGCGGCCGATGCATCAAGCACCAGCGAGTTCACTTCGCGTTGTCTTCTCGGTCCTCAGAAATTATTTCGGCGGCGCTGATCCGCAAGTCTTCGAAGACAGCGTTCAATCTGAAACGTGTAATCCAACTCTGAAGCGCGTCTTCAATCGTTCCATCTGGATTCAACTTAATGAGCACAGCCGCTGGTCTCATAGAATTCTGATCCATTTCAACATCGTAACCCTCGTCTTTCATTCGGGTTGACTTCGCAGCACGTAGCCAACTGGTGTACACAGATGTGTACGGCACATAGCCGCAGAGTGAAGCTCAAT
>JGI12421J11937_10000789_pt1 | contig 12552 bp, 10 predicted proteins | sample LakErihyJuly2011_2_FD_11937 | JGI IMG/M metagenome (IMG submission 11937)
AGCATCGGCTCGCAGAAGTCATAACCGACGATCGCGCAATCCGCCGGGAGGTCGCGGCGCAGGGCGAAGGCTACATCCCCGCTGCCCGTGGCCAGGTCCGCCACCGTCTGCGGGCGGGCGGCTTGCGCGGCGGCGACGAGGCGCTCGCGCCAACCGACGCAGAGACCGAGGCTCAGCACGCGGTTCGCGAAGTCGTACCGGGAGGCGATCCCGGAGAACATGCGTTGGACGGCGGAGCCTTCAGGCATGCCTGCAACTTCGGGACAATGCCCGGAAGGTCAAGCAGAGGGCTGGGGATAGGGATAGGGCTTGGGCTAGGGACAGGGACAGAGTCAGGGCTAGGGACAGAGTCAGAGTCAGAGTCGGGGACAGTTGTAGTTAGTACGGCTGTCCCTGCCTACTGACCCTCAGTGCCTCAGCCTTACCCCGTGCCCACATGTGCCCCCTCTTAGACAAACACCCCTCCGCCCATGAGCACGCGGTCCTGGTAGACCGCGATGACTTGGCCGGGGGCGAGGCCGCGCTGGGTGTCGGCGAAACGGAGGCGGACGGAGCCGTCGGACTGAGGGCTGAAGCGGGCGGGGGTGGCGGGGTCGCGGTAGCGCACCCGCGCGAGGATGTCCTGCTCGCCGCCGACCGGTCGGTTGATCCAGGTGAAGTCGCGCGCACCCGCCTCGCCGGTGTACAGCCACGGAGCATCGGGCTTGTCGAACGCGACGTGCAGGGGGTTGGTGCTGAAATCCTTCTTCACGACGACGAAGTGCTCGTGGTCGGTGTTGGAGGGTAGTCCGATGCCTTTCCGCTGGCCGAGGGTGAAGCGGTGCAGGCCGCGGTGCCGGCCGATCTCCTTCCCGGCGGCGTTCACGATCGGGCCGGGTGCGTCGGGGATATGCCGCTCGAGGAAGTCTTGGACGGGCACCTGGCCGAGGAAGCAGATGCCTTGGCTGTCCTTGCGTTCCGCGTTCGGCAGCTTGGCATCGGCGGCGAGCCGGCGCACCTCGGGCTTGAGCAGCTCGCCAATCGGGAAGATGGCCTGCGCGAGCTGTTCCTGGCGTAGCAACGCGAGGAAGTAGGACTGGTCCTTGTTGGGGTCGAGACCTTCGAGCAGGTCGAAGGTGCCGTCGGCGTTCGCGCGTCGGCGTGCGTAGTGTCCCGTGGCGATTGCGTCATAGCCGTCGGCCAGCGCCCGGCGCAGGAAGACCCCGAACTTCATCTCGCGGTTGCAGATGATGTCCGGGTTGGGGGTCAGGCCGTTCCGGTAGCCATCGACGAGGTATTGGACGACGGTCTCGCGGTAGTCCTGGACGAGGTCGAGGATGCGGAAGGGCAGGCCCAGGTGCTCGGCCACGGCCTGCGCGTTGCGGACGTCATCCTCCCAGGGGCATTCGCCGGGAAAAGGGAGGCCCTCCTCGTTCATCCAGGTCCGGAAATAGGCGGCATGCACCTCGTACCCCTGCTGCTTGAGCAGGAGCGCCGCCACGGCGCTGTCGACGCCGCCCGAGAGCGCTACGAGGATCCTGGACATGGGGTGGGGTCGTAAAGGAATCCGTCCGGCGAGGGAAGGGTCAAAGGAGGGCGGGGTGGGGTCGCGTTTCGAGGGTTCGGGGTGCGGACAGGGTTGCCCTAGGGGCGGGGAGGTGTTTGGCTGGGGTATGCGCCGCGGTTTCGCCCTCCTTTTCCTCAGCCTCGCCCCTCTCTTCGCTCAGAATGCCGCCCAGTTCGCCGGCATGCAGCAGGACCTGGCGGACCTGCGGAACGAGGTCGAGAAACTCAAGCTGGAGAACGCCGATCTGCGCGATGCCCTGACCAAGTCCAAGGCGGGACAGGCCCCGGCCGCCAACCAGACCGAGACGGTCGCCAAGCTCCGTGCCGAGATCCTCGCGGAGGTCGACCGTCGTCTCAAGCAGCAAGGCGTCGACGTCAACGCAGCGCTCGCCGAGCAGGCCCGTCAGGTCAATGCGGCTCTCGCCGGCAAGCCCGCCGCTCCGGTCGCCCCCCGCCCGACGGCGACCGCGCCGACCGCCGTAGCCGACAAGCCTGTGGCACCGGCTCCCGACGATGGGTTCCCGCCGGACATGCCGCGCACCGGCATCAAGGTCCGCGTCAAGTCCGGCGACAGCGTCAGCAAATTGGCGCGCGTGCATGGCTCGAAATCCGAATGGATCCTCGCGGCCAACAAGCTCGCCAGCCCCGCCGCGCTTCGCGCCGACGTTGACATCTTCATCCCGCAGCCCGAAACCCCTTCTCGTTAAGCCCATGGCCACCCCTCCCAAGAAGTCCCTCGGTCGCGGACTCGGCAACCTCATCGGCGGCGGTGTCGCCAAGCCCGCGCAGCCTGCCCCGGCCGTACCGGCAGCCACCCCCGTCGCACCCGCTCCCGCCCCGGCCGCCGCGCCGAACCCCCTCGCGGTGACCGAACTGCCGGTCGCCTCCATCGTCCCCAACCCGCACCAACCGCGGAAGGATTTCGACGAGTCTGCCGTCAGGGAGCTCGCCGAGTCCATCCGCTCCGAGGGGCTGCTGCAGCCCATCGTCGTGCGTAAGGTCAAGGGTGGCTACGAGCTCATCGCGGGTGAGCGTCGCCTGCGCGCCTTCAAGCAGCTCAGCCTGAAGTTCATCCCGGTGCGCGTCATCGAAGCCAGCGACGCCTCCAGCGCCGTCCTGGCGCTCCTCGAGAACCTGCAGCGGGCCGACCTCAATCCCGTCGACGAGGCCGTCGGCGTGGCCTCGCTGATGCGCGACTTCAACCTCACGCAGGAAGCGGTCGCCGATCGCCTCGGCAAGCCCCGCGCCAGCATCGCCAACCTCGTCCGGCTCCTTCAGCTCGACCGCGAGATCCTCGGTTACCTCGGCAAGGGGCAGCTCTCGACCGGTCACGCCAAGGTGTTGCTCGGGCTTGAGCAGCAGGCCCACCGCGTGCAGGTCGCCCGCCTGGTCGTCGAGAAGGGTCTCTCCGTCCGCGCCACGGAGGCCGAGGTCAAGGCGCTCGCCTCGACCAAGAAGACCGAGCGCAAGCGCGCCGAGAAGACCGTCGTGGCCGACGTCCAGAAGCGCCTCAGCTCCCATTTCTCCACGCCGGTCGCCGTGTTCCGCAAGGGCGTCAAGGGCACCATCTCCATCCCCTTTGCCAGCGACGACGAACTCGCCCGCCTGCTGGAGAAGATCGGGGTCAAACTGTAAAGCGGGCCAGGGCTAGGGCCAGGGCCAGGACGAGGCGCGGTTGGCGGTTAGCGGTTGGCGGATAGGTAAATGCGATAANTTGCAGAGATGTTGGCGTTGGCTAGTTTAGCAGAGAAATGAAGAGACCCAGGGTCGGCTGACTCCGGGTCTCTTTGTTTCGCCAACCGCTAACCGCCAACCGCCGCAACCTAGCGGGCGGCCTCGGGCCGCTCAGTGCTTAAAGTGCCGCATGCCGGTGAAGACCATCGCCATGCCGCGCGCGTCGGCGGCGGCGATGACGTCGGCGTCCTTCACGGAGCCGCCCGGCTGGATGGCACAGGTGGCGCCGGCGTCGGCCGCGGCGAGCAGGCCGTCCGGGAAGGGGAAGAAGGCGTCCGAGGCGATGGCCGAGCCCTGCAGCGAGAGCTTGGCTTCGCCGGCCTTCCAGACCGCGATGCGCGAGGAGTCGATACGCGACATCTGGCCGGCGCCGACGCTCAGGGTGCGTTCCTTGCCGGCGTAGACGATGGCGTTGGACTTGACGTGGCGGACGACGCGCCAGCCGAAGAGCAGGGCGGTCATCTCGTCGGCGGTGGGCGGGCGCTTGGTCACGACCTTGAAGTCGCGCGGGTTGACGGGCTTCTGGTCGCGGTCCTGGACGAGCACGCCGCCGATGACGGCGCGGACCTCGCGGAGGGTGTCGGCGCGGAGGCCGACCTTGGCGCGCATGAGGCGGAGGTTCTTCTTCTTGCCGAAGATCGCGAGCGCGTCGGCGTCGAACTCGGGCGCGATGATGACCTCGGAGAAGATTTCGGCGATGGCCTCGGCGAGGCCCTTGTCGACCGTGCGGTTGGCCACGATGATGCCGCCGAAGGGGGCCTGCTTATCGGTCTCGAAGGCCTTGTGCCAGGCCTCGAGGAGGGTGTCGGCCGACGCCACGCCGCACGGGTTGGTGTGCTTCAGGATGCAGACCGTCGGGCGCTCGAACTCGCCGATCAGGTAGGTCGCGGCGGTGATATCGAGAATATTATTGTAGCTGAGCTCCTTGCCCTGGAGCTGGTCGAAGGCCTCGTGGAAGGAGCCGTAGAGGGCGGCCTGCTGGTGCGGGTTCTCGCCGTAGCGGAGACGCTGGGCGAGCGACAGGGTGGTGGTGAAGCGGGCCGGGAGGCCCAGCACGTTGCCCAGGCCGGGCTGCGCCTGCGACTCGAGGTAGTTGGCGATGGCGGCGTCGTAGGCGGAGGTGCGCTGGAAGACCTTGAGGGCGAGCTCGCGGCGGAGTTCGCCGAGGGTTTCCGGGGCCTTCATCGCGGCCAGCACCCGCTCATAGTCGGCCGGGTCGGTGACGACGGAGACGGACGCGTGGTTCTTCGCGGCGCTGCGGAGCATGGACGGGCCGCCGATGTCGATGTTCTCGATGGCGTCCTCGAAGGCGCAACCCGGCTTGGCGACGGTCGCCTCGAAGGGGTAGAGGTTCACGACGACGAGGTCGATCAGGTCGATGCCGTGCTTCTTGGCTTCGTCGAGGTGCTCGTGCGAATCGCGGCGGCAGAGCAGGCCGCCGTGGACTTTCGGGTGCAGGGTCTTGACGCGACCTTCCATGATCTCGGGGAAGCCCGTATGGTCGCTGACGTCAGTCACCGGCAGGCCGGCGTCGCGGAGCATCTTGGAGGTGCCGCCGGTCGAGAGCAGCTTGTAGCCGTGCTCCTTCACCAAGGCTTGGGCGAAGGGCAGGAGGCCGGACTTGTCGCTGACGGAGAGGAGGGCGATGGGCATGGCGAAAGAAAGCCAAGGGGTAGGGGGCGGGGTGGGGGTGGTCAAGAGTTAGGGGACATGGGGACGGAGGAATGGGGATGGGCTCAGATTCCGGAGGACGGAGTACAGAGTACGGATTACAGAGCTCGGAAGGCATNCCTCCGAGGGCTAGGGGAATCTGATTGTCTGTAATCTGTCATCCGTACTCCAATTGCCTCCCGTTTCCCTAATCCTTGACCCTTCCCCCGTTTTTCCCCTCTTTCGAGCCATGTCCACCGCTCTGTTGTTCTCCGGCCAAGGCGCCCAAGTCGTCGGCATGGGTAAGTCCCTGTACGAAGGTTCCCCGCTCGCCAAGGATCTCTACGACCGGGCGGCCACGGTCCTGCCGTTCGACCTCCGGAGGGCTTGCTTCGAGGGTCCGGCTGAGCTCCTCACCGAGACCCGCGTCTGCCAGCCGGCCCTCTACGTCCAAGGGTACGCCATCGCCCAGCTTCTCAAGGAACGCGGTAAGCTGGCCGGCCTCAAGGCCTGCCTGGGGCTGTCCCTCGGTGAACTGACCGCCTACGCGGTCGCCGGGGTCTGGGATTTCGAGACGGGTCTCCAGGTGGTCGCCGAGCGCGGTCGTCTCATGCAGCTGGCCTGCGATCAGACCAAGGGCGGCATGGCCGCGGTCATCGGCGGCACCCGCGAGGACATCTTCAAACTCTGCGCGGCCTTCGACATCGACGCCGCGAACTTCAACTGCCCCGGTCAGGTCGTGATCTCCGGCGACGCCGAGAAGGTCGCCCAGGCGGTCGCCCGCGCTAAGGAGTTCGGCCCGTTCAAGCTCGTCAAGCCCCTGGTCGTCGCCGGCGCCTACCACAGCCGCCTGATGGAGCCCGCCCGCGCGGCCTTTGAGGCCTTCTTGCAGGGCGTCGAGTTCCAGCGCCCGCAGCTGACCGTCTACTCCAACACCACCGGCGGCACCCTGTCCGAGCCGGCCGATCTTCGCGCCGCCTTGGTCAAGCAGGTCGTCTCGTCCGTGCTCTGGGAGGATGACTGCAAGGCCGCCGCGGCCTCCGGCATCACCCAGTTCTACGAGTGCGGCCCCGGCGGCGTCCTCGCCGGCATGATGAAGCGCACCGCCCCCGAGGCGCCGGTCGCCTCCCTGCACGAGTTCGCCGATATCCCGGCCTAATCCGCTTCCCGGCGGGGCTAACGCTGGACAAGCGCCCAGCCCCCCTCCCTAGTAACCCTTTCCTCCGTCTCCTCCCTCCCTTTCCCGTGTCCCTCGACCACATCCGCAACTTCTGCATCATCGCGCACGTCGACCACGGCAAGACGACGCTGTCCGACCGCCTGCTCGAGCACACCAAGACGATCGAGAAGCGCCAGATGAAGGAGCAGCTGCTCGACGCCATGGACCTAGAGCGCGAGAAGGGTATCACGATCAAGTGCCACCCGGTGACGATGAACTTCACCGCGCCCGATGGTAAGCAGTACATCCTCAATCTCATCGACACCCCGGGGCACGTCGACTTCGCCTACGAGGTCTCCCGCTCCCTGGCCGCCTGCGAGGGCGCCGTCCTGCTGATCGACGCCTCCCAAGGGGTCGAAGCCCAGACCGTCGCCAATGCCACGCTGGCGATGAACCAGGGGCTCGAGATCGTCCCGGTCATCAACAAGGTCGACCTCCCCAGCGCCCGTCCCGAGGAGGCCCGCCGTCAGGTCGAGGACATCCTCACCATCCCCGCCCAAGATGCCGTGCTGGCTTCCGGTAAGTCCGGCATCGGCATCGACGAGATTTTTGCCGCGATCATCAAGCGCGTCCCGCCGCCCCGCTGGTCCGAATACCCCCACCACCGCGCGCTGGTCTTCGACTCGCTGTTCGACTCCTACAAGGGTGTGATCAGCTACGTCCGCGTCTTTTCCGGCACCTTCAAGGCCGGTCAGACGATCGAACTGATGTTCAATGGTGTCCGCTCCGTCATCAAGGAGGTCGGCATCTTCTCCCCGAAGATGAAGCCGCAGGACGAACTGGGCCCTGGCACCGTGGGCTACATCGTCATCAACATCCGCGAGGTGGCCGACGTGAAGGTGGGTGATACGATCACCCTCGCGGCCGACCCCGCCAAGGAGCCCGTCCCGGGCTTCAAGGAGGTCCGTCCGATGGTCTTCAGCGGCATCTACCCGCTCGACACGGCGGACTACGAGAAGCTCAAGACGTCGTTGTCGAAGCTGGCGATCAACGACTCGTCCCTGACCTACACGGCCGAGAGTTCGACCGCCCTGGGCTTCGGCTTCCGCTGCGGCTTCCTCGGGCTGCTGCATATGGAGATCGTCCAGGAGCGCCTGCGCCGCGAGTACGACCTCGATATCCTCTCCACCTACCCGTCCGTCGTCTACAAGGTGTTCACCGCCGACGGCGTGGAGCACATCCTCGACAACCCGGTGATGATGCCGGACGCCTCCGCGATCGAGCATATCGAGGAGCCGACGATCCGCGCCCATATCCACATCCCCGGCACGTCGATCGGCGACATGTTGACGCTCGTGCAGGAGAAACGCGGCATCTGCGAGCGCACCGAGACGATCGACGGCGACCGCGTGGTCCTGGTCTGCCTCCTGCCCCTCAATGAGATCCTGGTCGATTTCAACGACCGCATGAAGTCCATCACCCGCGGCTATGGTTCGATGGATTACGAGCTGGGCGAGTACGTGACTTCGGACCTGGTGAAGATGGATATCCGCGTGAACGAGGAGCCCGTCGACGCGTTCTCCTCGATCGTGCACGCCTCCAAGGCCGAAGGCCGCGGTCGCGCCCTCTGCGAGAAGCTCAAGGACCTGCTCCCGCGTCAGCTCTTCAAGATCGCCATCCAGGCGGCCATCGGCTCCAAGGTCATCGCCCGCGAGACCATCGGCTCCGTCGGCAAGGACGTGACGGCCAAGTGCTACGGCGGCGACATCTCCCGTAAGCGCAAGCTCCTAGACAAGCAGAAGGAGGGCAAGAAGCGGATGAAGCAGATCGGCAAGGTCGACATCCCGCAGGAGGCCTTCATCAAGATTCTCAAGAACGAGGACTGAGTCCAGCCGCCCTGATTCCAGGCTTTCCCTCCGGGGCGGGGTCGCTAACTTGGCAGGCCCTGGCCATGTTCTCGATTTTCGCCTCCAAGGCGGGCAAGACCCGCAAGATCGCCAAGCAGCTCCTGGAGTTCTCGGAGAAGGTCGACCTCTACCGCCGCGACGTGATCCCGCCGGCCGACCTGGCCGAGCAGCTCGAGCGGGCGGCCGAGCTACGCGCCAAGCTCAAGGAGAAGCCTTTCCAGTTGGTCGAGGTGGAGACGGCCATGGACCGCCTGCATGGCGTGATGTGCCGCAACGGCGGCATGATCTACCCGGTCAGCGCCGCCACGGACTACACCGATATGATCATCATGGCCGCGATCGTAGCGGGGGGCATCCGCAGCTTCTTCCTGCAACCGTTTAAGATCCCGACGAATTCGATGTGGCCGACGTACAACGGGATGACGTCCGAGGTCCGCCAGCCCAACGATCCGGTCCCCGGCTTCGGCGAGCAGGCGCTCCGCAAGGTGACGCTCTGGGCCTCGACCTACGTGATTCCGGCCGAGGCGTCCGGCGAGATCGGCATCCCGGTCGATTATCGACGTTATGCGGATGGCTCCTTCCAGATCGGCCTGCGCCCCAAGGTGAGCGCTCCCGACGGCGGTGTGCTCGGCACCGGGCTGCTGCGCGGCACGACCGATACGTACGAGGTGGACCTCGGCGGCCACACGCAGGCGATCGCGATGCCGGGTGACTTCGGTTTCGAAGGCGTGCTGCTGCGCACCTATTTCCCGACCGAGGCCGCGATGCCCCTGCGCCGTCAGGACGCCGACCGCTGGCAGGCGGTCTTCCGCAAGGCGATCGCCGAGGGACGGATCAAGCAGACCCCGGCCGGGTCGGTGCTGATGACGGGCCGCCAGGCGGTCCGCGGTGAGCCGCTCCTGAACTTTGACATCCTGACGGGCGACATGCTGTTCGTCGACCGGGTGTCCTATAACTTCGTGGCCCCGCAGCGCGGCGATACGTTCGTCTTCCGCACCAACAACATCCCCGGGCTCAACGACCGCTTCGGGAATCCCTCGCAGAACTACTACGTCAAGCGGTTGGTCGGCGTACCGGGCGAACGCTTGCGGGTGAACGCGGAAGGTCAGCTCCAAGTCAACGGCGTCGCCGTGACCGCTCCGGCGCCGATCGCGGCCAACAATCGCCGGGAGGTGTCCGCCGGTTATTATGGTTACCTGCCCGAGGTCGGCGGCGACCGCTATGCCATCCCGCTGAACGAGGAGCACGCCGTGCGCGATCATCATTACTTCGCGATGGGCGACAATTCCGCCAACAGCTTCGACTCCCGCGGTTGGGGCGAGGTGCCCGAGGGCGACGTCGTCGGCCAGCCGCTCTTCATCCTGCACCCCTTCACCAAGCGCTGGGGTTGGGCGAAGTAGTCAGGGGCTGGGCCGGGGCTAGGGCTGGGGCTGGGACCAGGTTGGTTTGCGCGGCGAAGTGCCCCCCATGGGCTGTCTTGTCCCGAGCAGAGACGACTGTTGTCCGTCTTGCCTATCCCTGGCCCTGGCCCTAGCCCTAGCCCCGCTTCGCCTCATGTCCTGGACCCTCTACCGCCACTACAAGGGCAACCATTACCTGCGGTTGGGCGAGGCCGCGCATTCCGAGGACCTCTCGCCGCACGTCCTCTACCGCTGCCTCTACGATAACCCCGCGGCGCGGACCTGGCTGCGGCCGCAGGGCATGTTCGAGGGAGCGCTGGAGGATGCCCGCCCCCGTTTCACGCCGGTGGCGCGGATCCGGCTCGTCCAACCCGAGGACCAGGCGACGGTCCTCGCCTTTGGTTATGACGCTTGGGGCGACGGTAAGACGCTTGCCGATTTCATCGCCGGCTACGAGCAGAGCCGGAATCACCTGCGCGGCACGCGCTACCTCTTGGAGACCTTGGAGGGCGTGCCCGTCGCGGGCCTGAACACGCTGCGCTTCCGTCGCGGCTTGATGGGGCTCGCCTCGGTCGCGACCGACCCCGCCCATCGCGGTCGCGGCTACTCCTCGCTCCTGGTGCGCGGCGTCATGGAATTGCAGCGTTTCCTCCACGGCGACCTGCGTTTCCTCCTGTTCTCGGAAGTGGCGCCGAGCGTGTACGAGCGCCATGGGTTCCGCGTCCTGCCGGCGGAGCATCAACGCTTCCTCCCCTCCGTCGCCATGGCCACGGGTGACTCGTCGCTGTCCGCCGAGGAAGCCGAGCCCCTGAAGGCTTACTTCTGAGTCCGGGACCCGGCCTACCGGAAGGACTTCAGGCGCCAGGCGGCGTCGGCCTCGCGGTCGGTGCGGAACTCGATCACACGCACGCCCTTGCCGCGGCGCTCGAGGTGGCGGGCGAGTCCGGTCCAGGTCTCGGCGAGGTCGTGGCGCACGCCGTGCGCGGCGCAGAGCTTGCCGAGGTCGGCCGCCTGCGGTGTGCCCCAGAGCTGCTCGAAGTGCTTGGTTTCCTGCGCGACGGGGAGGTGGTTGAAGATGCCCCCGCCTTGGTTGTTGATGACGAGGACGGTGAGGTCACCGGCATGGCCATAGGCGGAGAGCAGCGCGTTGCTGTCGTGCAGGAAGGTGAGGTCGCCGCAGAGGAGCACGGTGCGCCGCCCGTCGAGCGAGGCGCCGAGCGCGGTGGAGACGGTGCCGTCGATGCCGTTGGCGCCTCGGTTGCAGAGGACTTCCGGTCCGGGACCCGCGGGGTGCGAGAACCACTCGAGGTCGCGGATGGGCATGCTGCTCCCGACGAAGAGGCGGTCGTCCGGACCGAGGGCGGTCTCGAGTTGAGCGATGACGCGGCCTTCGAACGGCCAGTCGACCGCCACGACCTTCTCCAATCGTCGTCCGGCGGCGGCCTGGGCTTTCTGCCAGCGGCGGAGCGTGGTGCTGACCGGACGCGCCGGCACCTCGCCACCCGGCGTGAGCGTGCCATCCAGGCGCGTCCAGCGCCCATGCGTCGCGTCTGTGTTCTCGCCCGGCCGCCCGACCAGCAGCATCAGCGGATCCGCTTGGCGGAGCCACCCGCGCAGCGCCTTGCTCGTCGGCAAAGGTCCCACCACCACGACCGCCTCGGGCGCCAGCGCCTTCGCCGTCTTTTCGTCGCGCAGGATGAGGTCGTAGGCCGTGATCGACCGACCCGTCCCGGCCAGGTCACCGCGGAGGGTGCCGGCACCGTCGGCCAGGATCGGCCAGCCCGTCAGTTGGGAGAGCTCCTCCAGGGCCCGGGCGCTCTCGTGGCGGTCGGCAAAGGCATGCGGACCCACGACGATCGCGCCCCGTTCGGTACGGGGGAGGAGGCCGGCCACCACGGCAGGGGTAAGCGTCGTCTGGACTTGCCCGGCGGCCGGCAAGGTCGTGAAGGCCTCAAGATCGAGGCCTGGCGGGGTCTGGAAGCCTTTTTCAGGCTGGGAGGGCGGTAGAGGATCCCGGAAGGGCAGATTGAGGTGCACCGGGCCCGCCGCGGGGCCTTGGGCGCGTTGCCAGCCATCGACCAGCAGCTGGCGCCAGTGGCGAAGAAGGTCGAGCCCGGTCCCGGGCACAGCGGCCTCGGCGGCCCAGACGGGGAAAGCCCCGAAGAGCCCGTTCTGGGGGATGGTCTGGCCGGAGTGGCATTCGCGCAGCTCCGGGGGGCGGTCGGCGGTCAGCACGAGCAGCGGGGTCGCCGACAGCCGCGCCTCGACCACGGCCGGGAGGTAGTTGGCGCCTGCGGTACCCGAGGTGCAGAGCAGGACGGCCGGTCGGCGGGTGGCCTTGGCGATGCCCAGCGCGATGAAGCCGGCGGAGCGCTCGTCGAGCGCGACGGTGACCTTGAACTCGCCCTGCGCGGCGAAAGCGTGGGCGAGCGGAGTCGAGCGGGAGCCCGGCGAGATCACCACATGCGTCAGCCCGCAGCGGCGGAGTGTACGCACCCCCACGGCGCCCCAGAGGGCGTTCGTGTTGAGGAACTTGGGCGAACGGGCCATGAGCGTAGGTAACCACCCGTGAGCGGGGTGACAAGCGTTCGGTTGAAATAGGGTTTAAGTCCCGATGATTTCCGCTAAGTTTCGACCGGAATGGAGATCCTTGTGACGCTCTGGCCCTTGTGGTTCGGTCTCCTGTTGTTGGCCGGGCTCGTCCACGCCATCTTCGTCGGCATGACCTTCGCGGTGGACGATCATCATGTCCGCGTGCGTTTCTACGGTTGGACGGCGCGCAAGGTCGCCCTCGCCGACCTGGCTTACGCCGAGCGCGATTGGCCGATCGCCGCGCTGTTGCTCAACGAGCACTGGACCAATGCCTTCACCTCCCGCCAGATCATCCGGCTGCGCCGTCGGACCGGCCTCTTCCGCAATTTCCTGATTAGCCCGCCCGATCCCGCCGCCTTCCTTGCGGAACTTCGGACGCGGGGCGTGGTCATCCAATCATGAGATTCCTCGCGCCCTTCGTTTTGCTCCTCGCCGCCGCCGCCGGCGCCGCCGAACCCGTCCGTTTCTTCGCGATGGACACGGCCGCGCGCCAGGCCCCCGCCGAAGCCGCCGCCGTGCTCGCCGAACTCGGCTACGATGGCTTCGGTGGGCAGCCCGCGACCGC
>JGI12421J11937_10000802_pt1 | contig 12435 bp, 10 predicted proteins | sample LakErihyJuly2011_2_FD_11937 | JGI IMG/M metagenome (IMG submission 11937)
GCATTAAAAAATTTAGGGTTTTTTGGGTCAATTTCAAAATACTTTCGAAACGATAAAATAAAATTGTCAATGGTTCTTGTAGAAGGATAAACCGAATAACCCCAAACGGTTTGGAGTATCTTTTCTCTGCTCACCACTTCGTTCTTATGGTCTATCAAAAGTTTTAACAAAAGAACTTCTTTCTTGGTTAAGTTAAACGCTCCATTAAGTCCTCTAGCTTCATGTTTTTCAAAATTGATGTGGTTGCCACCAAAATCAAATTCTCTTAAGCCCAAATTTGATGAAACAGCATTAGCGCCCTTTCGATTCATTAAATTATTAATGCGCAACTGCAATTCCTCCAAATTAAAAGGTTTAGTTAAGTAATCATCCGCTCCCTTTTTCAATCCCGCAATTCGGTCTTCAACTCTATTTTTGGCGCTTAAAAATAAAATCGGCACTTCTTGGTTTTTTAACCTTATGTTTTCGCAAACATTTAGCCCGTCTATACCTGGAATCATTATATCCAAAATGACCAAATCAAATTGCTGATCTTTAAAATTCGCAACTGCACTTGTTCCATCTTTAACGCCAATAACTTTGTGGCCATCCATTTCTAGATTTAATTTCAATAAATCGTGAAGACTGGATTCATCTTCAACCAGTAAAATTCTTTTGCTCATATTGGTGTTATTTAAAAGTTATATAAAAAGTTGTGCCACGAGGCATATTTGCCTCTGCACGAATGTTTGCTTTGTGTGATTTTAAAATCTGCTTGACAAGAAATAGCCCCAATCCTGTGCCCTTATTTTCCCTGGTATTCTCGTCTCCTACCCTATAAAACTTCATAAAAATAGATTTGTACTCTTTTGAGTCAATTCCTTGGCCATTGTCAGAAATAGCAACATTTAATTGTCCATTTTCATAGATATAACTTACTGCAATCAATGAATTGCTTCCTGCGTATTTAACAGCATTTTGAAACAGATTACTAAAAACCAATTTTAAAGAAATTTCATCCCCTAATATGCGCGTTTCTTGTTCATGGAAAATAAATTGGCCTGTAAAATTTGGTTGGCATAAAACCAAATCTGCAGTCTTTTGAATCAATTCTGTCAAGTCTAGCATCGACATGTTGTAATTGTAACTTTTGCCATCAATTCTGGTCGCTAACAATACATTGTCCAACAATTCATTTAGTCGGTCTGAGTTGTTGACGATTTGCTGTATTAAGGTTCCTTGAATTTCAGCATCAATTTTTCTATGCTGCAATGTTTGTGAACTCAACTTAATAGCAGTTAATGGCGTCTTCAACTCGTGGGTAACAGACAATAAAAAATTGTTCTGCATTTTGTTTAGATTTAACAATGACTCCAATTTCCCAAACACCCATAGCACGCCTGAAATGACTAAAATGGTAAAGAATATAACTTCTGAATAAAAGGCCCTTTGTTTCTTAATAAAGGTTTTTTGGATGGCTTTAAATTCTTCAGGGGCAATATCAATTTTTAGTAAATTGTATAAATTTCCATTGCTGTCAACGAGCGACAAACTGGTCTTTATATTATACCTGTTATTTAGATTTTGGTGCAATGAATTAATTTCCTTTGCATGCTTTTTATAAATAGAGTATGGAGATTGGGTCTCACTGGCTTGTAGCTTATCTATGTATTCATTTATCTGATTGTGTATGACAAATGAATTTAACTTCAAATTGTTGGATTCCAATTTGTACTCCTTTTCTGTATAATTAATGAATGAATACAACCACCAGGCGAAAACCGCGATGATGTATACAATTACAAAAACAAGAAATAGTCTTAACTTCAAAATCGGATTATATTTGTGAGCTACAAAATTAAGGCATTTCAAACATCTCAGATGGAAGCAAAATATACTTTACAACAATTGGCACTAAGAAATGGGCAAGACAAACCAGAAATTTGGGTTGCCTATTTGGGCAAAATTTACGACGTCACAGAGAGTCGACTTTGGCGAAATGGCAAGCATTACGAGCACTGGGCAGGGCAAGATTTAAGTGCAGAGCTTAAAGATGCACCCCATACTGAAACCGTATTCCAGAAATTTAAGCAGGTGGGTATTTTAATCTAATTATGACAGTATTTTTACATTAAAACATCTGCAAAAGAAAACGGGTTCCAATTGGAACCCGTTTTTTATTGTCATTTCTAAAAGAAATGCATGTAGGAAATTGTCAATTATAACACTTGCTCTGCTGGAGTGTATGGTAAGTTGAAAGCATCTGATACACCTTTGTATACCACTTTACCTGCAACAACGTTTAAACCAAGCAATAATTCAGCATTTTGTTTGCATGCTTCTTTCCATCCTTTATTTGCCAATTGAATTGCATACGGAAGCGTTGCGTTGGTTAATGCAAGTGTTGATGTACAAGGAACTGCACCTGGCATGTTGGCCACACAATAATGAATGATTTCATCAATGACATAAGTAGGCTCAGCATGGGTAGTTGCTTTAGTGGTTTCAAAACATCCACCTTGGTCAACTGCAACGTCTACCAATACTGCGCCTTTTTTCATCAGCTTTAACATGTCTCTAGTGATCAAGTGTGGCGCCTTAGCACCTGGAATCAAAACACCACCAATAACCAAATCGGCCGTTTTAATTGCTTGTCTGATGTTGTAACCATTGCTATACAAAGTTTGCACATTTGCTGGCATGATGTCGTCCAATTGTCTTAATCTTGGAATAGAAATATCCATAATGGTAACATGAGCCCCTAATCCAGCAGCCATTTTAGCCGCTTGAGTACCTACAATTCCGCCACCCAATACAAGCACATCCGCAGGTTTAACGCCTGGTACGCCGCCTAAAAGAATGCCGCGGCCGCCCATTGGTTTTTCTAAATATTTAGCCCCCTCTTGAATACTCATTCTACCTGCAACCTCACTCATTGGAACCAATAAGGGCAATGATCGGTCTGCTTTTTCAACAGTTTCGTAAGCCAAGCATACAGCTCCGCTTTCAATCATGGCATTGGTTAAAGGTTGGTGAGAAGCAAAGTGGAAATAAGTAAATAACAATTGATCTTTCTTAATCAATTTGTATTCGCTTTCAATTGGTTCTTTAACTTTAACAATCATATCAGCAATTGCATATACTTCCTCGATTGTTGACATTAACTGGGCACCTGCCTCAATGTATTCCTCATTTGTAAAAGCACTTCCTTCGCCTGCAGCACTTTGCACATACACTGTATGTCCATGTCTTACAAATTCACTAACACCTGCTGGGGTTACCGCAACACGGTTTTCGTTATTTTTAATTTCTTTTGGAACTCCTATGATCATATTCTTATATATTTTAAAAAAAGTTGTGCAAAAATAGTTAATTCCATTTGTATAGAAAAAAAATGTTTAAAATTGAGGTTTTTAAAAGGTGTTTTATTGATGGTAAATATTGCGTAACACAACAATAAGATGCGCATATTCAAAAAAAATATTACATTTGCCGATAAATGATCATTGGAACTGTAAAAGAGACCAAAGCCTCTGAAAATCGCGTCGCTTTGAGTCCCGAAGTAGTAAAAAACCTAATTAAACAAGGATTTGAATGTTGCATCGAAGCAAGTGCAGGTATTGCTTCAAATTTCTCGGATGCAGCCTACGAAACTGCAGGAGCAAAAATCATACAAACAGCTAAAGACGTATGCAATCAATCTGATGTTTTGGTAAAAGTAAATGCACCATCAATTGAGGAGATTGCAAATCTTAAGGAGGGCTCTGCATTATTATCCTTTATTTACCATTTAAACAATGCAGATTTAATTTCCCAGTTAAATGCCAAGAAAGTAACTGTATTTTCTATGGATGCTATACCGCGTATTTCACGTGCTCAAAGCATGGACGCTTTAAGTTCACAAGCAAATCTTGCAGGCTATAAAGCTGTTATACTTGGTGCTCAGCATTCTGCTAGAATATTCCCAATGCTAATGACGGCGGCAGGAACCATTACACCTTCTAAAGTTTTAATCTTTGGCGCAGGCGTTGCTGGTTTGCAAGCCATCGGAACAGCGAAACGTTTGGGTGCAGTAGTAGAAGTTACCGATATCAGACCTGAAACCAAAGAACAAGTTGAATCTTTGGGTGGTAAATTCATCAGTTTCGATACAGGTGAAGTGAAGATCGAAGGTGGATACGTAAAAGAAACAAGCGAAGATACCCTAAAAAAACAAAGAGAAATATTAGGCAAACATTTAGCTGCGGCAGATATTGCAATCACCACTGCCTTAATACCAGGCAAAAAAGCCCCAATATTAATTACTGAAGACATGGTTAAAACCATGAAATTAGGAAGTGTTATTGTTGATATGGCTGTAGAACAAGGTGGAAACTGCGAGATAAGTGAAGCTGGAAAAGTGGTAGTTAAACATGGGGTTAAAATTGTAGGTGAGGTTAATTTGCCTTCACAATTGGCTCAAAATGCCAGCGAAAGCTACTCTAAAAATATCTATGCTTTCTTAACCCACTTAGCCAATAAAGATGGTTTTAAATGGGAAATGGAAGAAGAAATAACCAAAGGAACTCTGATTTGCAAAGAAGGAAACTTACTAAAATAAACAATACGAATAATTTATAATGGAAGCCATATTAACCTTTATCTCCGACAACCAATTAATGATCTATATGGTCATTCTAATGATTTTTGTTGGAATTGAATTGATTGAAAAAGTACCGTCTGTACTTCACACCCCACTAATGAGTGGTGCCAATGCAATCCACGGAGTTGTAATTATTGGTGCAATTATTATCATGGGCCAAGCAGAAAGCATATTCGCTATAATTCTTGGTTTTATTGCCGTTGTTTTGGGGACTCTTAATGTTGTAGGTGGTTTTGTTGTTACAGACCGAATGTTGGATATGTTTAAAAAGAAAAAGAAATGAAACAGTCAATTTTAGATATAATTTACATGATTGGTGCCGTGGGTTTCATTTTCGGCATTAAAATGTTGGGCAATCCTGAAAAAGCCAAAAAAGGAAATCTTATCGCTGCCTTTGGTATGGGCTTGGCTATTTTTGGTACTATATTTTTATACGAGCACAATGGCAAACCTCTGAATAATTACGTTTGGATTTTCGGTGGTCTAATTGTTGGTTCTGTTATCGGAACCATGATGGCCAAAAAAGTAAAAATGACTGGAATGCCTCAAATGGTATCTTTCTTCAATGGAATGGGCGGTGCTTGCGCAGCTCTAATCTCATTGGTAGAATTTGACCACTTGTCTCATGAAGGTGATTTTACCCAAGCTCCAGCATTAAAATTAATCATCATTTTCCTAGGCCTTATTATCGGTTCTATCTCATTTGCAGGTAGTATGATTGCTTTTGGAAAATTAGATGAGAAGATAAAAGATAAAACCCTACCACTTCAACAAGTAATTAATGTTGGACTAATGGTGGTTTTGTTAGGAATTGCTTTCGCCGCTTCTTTCGGACTTATCTCAAACCCAATGGTTCTATATTTATTATTGGTTTTGTCATTAATATACGGCGTGCTATTCGTAATGCCAATAGGTGGTGCTGATATGCCAGTGGTAATCTCTTTATTAAACTCCTTCACGGGAGTAGCTGCCGCAATGGGCGGATTTTTATACGACAACAAGGTTATGTTGTTTGGCGGTATCTTAGTTGGTAGCGCTGGTACATTGTTAACGGTTGTAATGTGCAAAGCCATGAACAGATCTTTAACCAATGTTCTGATTGGTAATTTTGGTGGCGGATCTGCAGCAGCAGGAGAAGGCAAAGAAATAACAGGAAGTGTTAAAGAAATTAGCAAAACCGATGCTGCTGTTTTAATGAAGTACAGCAAGAAAGTGGTTATAGTTCCTGGTTATGGATTGGCTGTAGCACAAGCCCAGCACGTTTGTCATGAACTTGAACAAGTATTAGAAGAGGAAGGTGTTGAGGTAAAATATGCCATCCACCCAGTTGCTGGCCGTATGCCTGGTCACATGAATGTATTGCTTGCAGAAAGCAATGTGAGCTACGATAAATTAATTGAAATGGACGACATCAACCCAGAATTTAAGACAACAGATGTTGTACTAATTGTAGGTGCAAACGACGTTGTCAATCCTGCAGCTAAAAACGATCCTAGCTCTCCTATATATGGTATGCCAATTTTAGAAGTTGAAGACGCTGCCCATACCATTGTAATGAAACGTAGTATGAAAGCTGGTTATGCTGGAATTGAAAACGAATTGTTTTACAGCAGTAAAAATAGCATGTTGTTTGGAGACGCTAAAAAGACCTTAACTGATTTGGTTACAGAGCTGAAAAGTTTATAACATTTAAAATATTACAAAAAAGGCCGATACGAAAGTATTGGCTTTTTTTATTGCTATTATTTTCACCCATTTAATAAGAATGCATTGTTATTATTCGCGCTCTATTCTCAACAAATAATTTGCCTCAATAAAGGCGTATAAATCAAAGCGGCTATCCAATTCTATTACAATTGGTTTATCAGAAACCACAATACCAATGACTTCACCATTGGTCAATTTAATGTTTAATGGAAGTTTCAAATCTTTAAGATCCGACTCCAAACGTATGCTATAGCTTATGTTGCCATTGTTTAATATGCTTTGTTTAATTTCCAATTCAGGTATAGATTTTTTATATAAATACTGCTTGAAAAATAGATCCCAATTATACCTTGTTTTTTTATTAAAGAATTGAACGGTCTCTTCTGTATTAACAATCTTATGAAAATATATCGAATTCATTTCCTTTAAACAAGCAAACCACAACGAATCATTATTTAAAATACTGCGCATGGTATGCAGCATCCATGTGCCTTTATAATAAATATCACTATCGGTTCTGCCATGGTAAAAAACACCTCTTGGTCCTTGCATTGGATATTTAGATACAATCTTTTTTTTCTGTTCGCTAAGGTATTCAATTGCTCTTGTTTTATCTACCTGATATTCCATATACAAGGCTTCTGAATAGGTTGTAAAACTCTCGTGTATCCACATATCAGCAGCATCAGATGCCGTAATGCTGTTGCCGAACCATTCGTGACCACTCTCATGTATGATGATGAAATCAAATCCATAATTATTGTTGTTATAGTTGTTTCCATAAGCGATACAACTTTGATGTTCCATTCCCCAATAAGGTGTCTCTACCAATTTGTATGAATCGTCTTTAAATGGATATTGACCAAAGTAATACTCAAATGCCTCTAGCATGCCGTGGACCTGCAAAAAATGCTTTTCTGCTGAAGCTTGGTTATAATCTAATACATAATAGGAAAGCGGCAGTTTATTGATACCAGAAAAAGTATCTACAATGTTGACATACCGCCCAACATTGATGCTGATACTGTAGTTGTTAATTGGATTAACGACTCTCCAATGAAATGCTTTAAAAGCGCTGTCAACAATTTTTTCATCGATTAATTTACCATTGGAAACACCCGTGAGGTCATTCGGTACAATTAATGTAATGTCTGCGCCTTCTGCCTCATCGCTCCAATGGTCTTTGCAAGGCAGCCAAGCTGATGCTCCCAAACCTTCACAGGCCAAGCCAACCCAATCGTATCCATTATTGTCTTTACGCCATACAAAGCCTCCATCCCAAGGGGCAAGTTTAGCCTCTAAAGGTTTTCCTGAAAAATAAAGCAGCAAATTATGACTTGAATTTTTGAGTAAACCCCCTGGAAAATCAAACAACACGATATTGCCTTTTCGCTTAAATGCAATTGGCTTGCCCAAATACTCAGCGCTATCAAGGTTCATAGATTTCGAATAATCCAATTGAATTTTTGATGAGGCTTCCAACATTTTAAACTCAATGGCATTACTTCCTGAAATAAATCTTTCAATCGGTTTTATTTTTACCTCTATGTCATAATGTATAACATCAAAGCAAGAGCGCTCAAATACCAATTTGCCAATATCTTTCCTTTTTGCTTTGGCATGCAGAGACTGCACATTTACAAACGAAATGAAAAACAATAAAAATGAAAAACAATGGTTTAAGGTGCGCATCAAAAATATCTTGTATTACAATAATACAACTATTGCATGTTTAAAAAAACTAGTCCTTCAAACTACTACGCCAAGGTAACTATGCCAATTTCTGGTCTAATACCCAATCTGCCAGGATATCCCAAATAACCGAAGCCTCTGTTAACATAAATATATTGTTCGCCATCTTGGTACAAGCCAGCCCACTGTTTGTACATATATTTTATTGGACTCCATTTGAACCCTGCGGTTTCTATTCCAAATTGAGCACCGTGGGTATGACCAGAAAAAGTTAAATTAATATCAGGATATTTCTTAAGAACTTGGGCTTCCCAATGGCTAGGGTCGTGAGAAAGTAAAATTTTAACCGGCATTTCTTCAGTGCCAGCATAGGCTTCAGACAAAACACCATAGCGCGCAAATCGACCTTTGGCTCCATAATTTTCAACACCTATAAGTGCAATTTTATCTGTACCACGTTCCAATATTCTATTCTCATTCATCAACAAATCCCAACCCAATCTTTTGTGGATTTGAATTAATTGCTCCAAGTTTGCCAACTGCATTGGTGACATATGCGATTTGTTTGAATGCGCATGGTTGCCTATACCCATAACGTCGCGGTCGGGCCACTGATGGTAGTCTCCATAATCATGGTTTCCCAATATACTAAACACGCCCATTGGTGCTTTTACACGGCTGAATATTTCAATGTAACTTTCGTTCATCTCATCCGACAAACTGTTGACCAAATCGCCTGTAAAGAAAATAATATCAGGTTTTTCTTGCATCAACATTGCAACACCTCTTTCAACGGCTTTTTTATCCCAAAAACTGCCCGAATGTATGTCGCTTAAATGCCCAATTTTCAAACCCTTAAAGCTTGCTGGTAAATTCTTTAATGAAACATCCTTTCTATGTATTTTATAATCGTGCGCACCTTTAACAATTCCATAGCCCAAACCAGAAAAGGTTAACAAGCCAATGCCTGCGCTAACTTGCGAAATAAAAGTTTTTCTTGACACCAAATTGGCTCCACCTTTTTCCTCTGGCTTTGCAATTTGTGGCGCAAAAATAGAAGTGAGCTTATGAAAAATTCTATACAAATCTTCCATTAACAATGGAATAATCATGAATATTTTTGCAAAAAACAATGCGGCAAAAAATCCTGTTACAAAAACATAAATGGAACGTGGTGCATGCACCAAGATTCCTCCCATGGCCAGCAGTGCCAAAATATATAATGAAATATTAACTACCCAATAGGCAATACGTATTCCTTTTTTAAAACCAGGACTTGAATCAGTTGTTAAAGTTTTAACTGCTTGGTAGGCATAAAAATCAAAAATCAAAATAAATACCACCATGAAAAATATGCGCAGCATAATGGGGATAAGTGAGGTCACAGATTGAAACATAAATTAATAATCAAACCTACGCATTTTCTTATTGTTTATATTTAGGATCTGAGAATATTTCTTTAAAACCTCAATAGTTTTCGAGAAAACACCTTCTTCACGGTTTATAATTCTAGATCGGCCTTTTTCGCCAAACAATCGATAAGCCAGCGCTGCTTTTAAATGCTTGCGTATAATGTCGGCGGTTTTGCTTGAATACTTTAACCCGCGCAAATAAGGAATTTTTTTGGCCACTGCTATAAAACGAACCACATCTGCTTGTGAGATGCTGAACTCATTTTGAAACACTATTTCATTCTTTAAAAACTTAGTCTCATTCTTTAAAATTTCAGACATAAAGTCCAATACATAAATGTCAAATATTCGACTATAAAACAAGCCTGGCATGAGCATTTCTATTTCTGTACTATCTGGAATGGTGTCTCGCAACACAACATCAGGCCTTATGCCACCTCCAGGAGTCAACAAACGGCCATTCTTGCTGAAAAACTCCTTTTTAATTGTAGAATCTAAATTGGGGTTTAGCGTGTCTTTACTCTGATCACGCACATATATTTCATTCCTGTATTTCTCGATATCCTTAGTGTATGCCTTTTGAATACTTCTTCCACTTGGTGTGTAGTATCTTGCAATGGTTAAGCGCAACATGGCTCCATCAGACAATCTAAATGGTTCTTGAACCAAGCCCTTGCCAAATGAACGGTTACCTATAATTACCGCTCGGTCGTTGTCCTGCAAAGCGCCTGCTAAAATCTCACTGGCAGAAGCGGTGTTGTGGTTAATCAACAATACCAGTTTTCCATCTTTAAATCCCCCATTGCCATCGGCTCGGTAATAATTTCTATTTCTGTGGTAACCGAAGGTGTATGAAATCACTTCATCCTTTTGCAAGAATTCATTAGCAATAGCAGAAGCTTCACTCAATAGGCCTCCTCCATTGTTGCGAAGATCTAAAATCAAATCTTTCATTCCTGCCGCCTTTAATGCATTCATAGATTTTAAAAACTCAGAATGTGTATTGCTGCTAAAACGTTCAAGCCTTATATAGCCAAGCGATTTGTTAACCATGTAAAAAACTTCTGAACTGTTCATTACAATATTTTCTCTGGGAACCGCAAAGTCTAAATATTGGTTCTTACTTCGGCGGTATACTTTTATGCTTAATTTACTTCTACCATCCCCTTGGATGGCCTCTTGTATCTCGGTGCTACTCATTGAATCTGTTAGCTTCACTTTTCCGGCAAACAACAAACGGTCGCCGGCCATTATTCCAGCTTTTTGCGCTGGTCCTCCCTCACTGGTGTTAAATACAAATAAAGTGTCGCTAAATTGAATATACTCTATGCCCAATCCCAAATAATTGCCTCGAATCTGACGGTTGTTAATCTCGCTTAATTGTGCAGGGATATAGGCACTGTGCGGGTCGAGCTGAGAGAGCAAATAATCAATGGCATTTTCCTCTAGTAAATCAATCCTTGTGCTGTCTACATAATCTTGATTAATGATATCAAATATTTGAGAAAATTTATCCTTTTTCTCTTTATTGATATTCATCCCACAGAATAAACCAATGGCCAAAACCAAAGCTAAAATCAAAGGACTTAAAGCTCGGCTTTTTGAATTTTGAATTTCTGGCCTTTCAGTTGACATCGAATAACTATAATACGTTGAGCAATTGCTCTTTGATTTTTTCTAACTCTTCTTTCATCAAAACAACNGCNTGCTGAATTGGNAAATAATANGCCTTNCTTCCCATGGTATTGATNTCNCTNCCCATNTCTTGGGCAATAAAATTNAGNTTNTTNCCATTGGCGTCTTTTTCCAAACATTCGATAAAGAAATCCAAGTGGTGGTATAATCTGCTTTTCTCTTCAGCAATATCGTATTTCTCTAAATAATAAATGATTTCTTGTTCAAAACGATTTTGATCAACACTTACATCTTCTTTATTATCGTTCAGAGACTGCAACAATTTTCCTTTTATGCTTTCCCTTCTGGGCACTTCCTCTTTTTCAACCGTTTTTACATAGTTTCGGATTTTGTCTACGCAAGCAATTAAATACAATCCTATAGTCTTTCCTTCTTGCAATCTGAATGCATCAAAACGTTCAAAAGCTTCGTCGACACTCGATTTAACCATCATCCAATCTTCCTCGGTTGACACATTCTCTTCATATTTAATCACATCTGGGAATGCAATAATGGTATTCATCAAATCATTGCTTTGAATATTCAATTCGGAGGCTAATGTCTGAATCTTTTCATAAAAGGATTTGGCTAATGGCAAATTCAAACTTAAATTGTCATTTAAAGAAGTCCCATTCTTTTTCTCCGCAGCAATATGAACTGAAACTGAACCTCTATTGATTTTGTTGCTTAGCACTTGTCTAAGCTCAATATCTTTGTCTTTAAAAGATTTTGGTAAACGAAGATTTAAGTCAAAAAATTTGTTGTTTAATGATTTAATTTCCGTCTTAAGTTTCCATTGTTCATTTTCGATTTCGTATGAACCGAAACCCGTCATGCTTTTGATTTGTACCATTGTATTTTTGTTGATGTGATGAATACGCCTGCAAAAATCAACATAATTGCCAATATTTTGTGCATGCTAAGTTCATCTTTTTTAAGTAACACCGCTATAATGGCGGCTAGTATAGGTTGTAAATAAATATATGCCCCAACCAATGCTGGTCCGGCTTTTAAAATCGCGAAGGCATTTAATAGATAAGTGACAAAGGTGGTAAATACAATAATGAACAATACCTCGATTATTATCTTTGCATCCATCAATGCAAACTTTGCTTCGCTTAATTCGCCTATTCCAAATGGAAAAACCAATATTGCACCAATTAGAAAGGTATACTTTGATACAGTCAAGGTATGGTAATGAACCAATAACTTTTTTACTAAAACCAAATATGCGGCATACGAAATGGCATTTAATACAATTAAAATATCGCCCGGCAAAGTCTCACCTGAAAAACTGAATGTTTTTCCAGCCATTAAAACCAAACAACC
>JGI12421J11937_10000806_pt1 | contig 12417 bp, 7 predicted proteins | sample LakErihyJuly2011_2_FD_11937 | JGI IMG/M metagenome (IMG submission 11937)
GTTCAAACAGAAAACAACGAAGCACTTTTTAAACGCTTGCCCAACAACTCACGTATCGTCCCCGTTTCCCTTAACAATGCCCGCAACATCAACCGCTACCGTGAAATGAAATTCTCTCATGTTTATTGGATTATTATGGGTACAGATTCAGACACTGGAAAATCGAGTACCGGCAAACTCGGTATTAGCCACAGTTTTTCTGCCCTTAAAAACAGCAATTACTACACCGACAAATCTTCTGACTTTGGATTTTACGACAGTGTTTATTTATACAATGACTTAGCAAGCACAGATTCATTCGCTTTAACGCAAGTTAGCAACAGCATAGAAGTATTTACTCCGCTAAATGGGCATAGTCTCGCTTTTAAAGCGGGTTTAAAAAACGATCATTTTTCGGTTTACCAATCGGCCAACCCGAGCAACTACAACAATTATATTGCCCATAATAATTCTGTGTATGCCCAATTCAATTTTAAACTTTCGAAACGCTTTGTGTCAGAAGCCACAGGAACCTATTATTATGAAGGGTATAACCAAAATGACTATCTGCTAAAGTGGAAAAACAGCAGCACTTGGGGCAAGCACAATCAATGGACCATGCATGCTAATGCTTTATCGAATGCCAGAAAAGCAGACTTCAGACAGTTGCGCATACTGAGCAACCACTTCCGCTGGGACAATTCATTCAAACAAACCAGAAATCAAAATATTTCTGTGGGTATTTCTAAAAACATTAAACGTCCGAGCAGTTACAATGCCTATTCTTATGCGCTTCCTAAAAAGGCTTTTGAGCTAGAGGCAAACTATACTTTAATTGATAACTTTATCTACTATGGTGCAGACAATACACCAAAACAAGGCGGCGTCGGTCAGTCGTGCCTCCAAGCCGTAGCCAAAGCACACGCCAATTTAAAAGCCTTTCAAGTACACCAAGAACTCTTATACCAAGTGCTGTCCAATGAACTAAAAACGCAATTGCAATTGCCGAGCATTTGTTCCAAAACCAGCCTCTACTACCAAACCTACGCATTTAAAAAAGCAACCTTTCTGCAAATCGGTTTAGACGCCAATATAACCTCATCTTACAAGGCCAGTTTTTATAACCCGGGCATAGTTAACTTTAGAGTAAGCGACAAGTCTGTGGGGGCCTATCCTTTCATCGACTTCTTCATCAATGCGGAAGTAAAGACTGCTAGAATTTTCTTAAAGATTGAACACGTCAACCAGAATTTCCAAAACATAAATACCTACCAGAATTATATGTTTACTTCACCTTACCAAGCCTCGGCACCATTGAGACTCAGATTGGGATTTGAGTGGAAATTTTATTACTAAAAACTGAAGTATTTACAATTTCAAATATTTAATCATTTCCCTTTTGCCTTCAATTTCTACTTGAATAAAGTAAACCCCTTGGACGAACGCGCTTAAGTCAATTTGATTGCCTTGAATACCAGCATCTATTAATTTCCCCATGCCATCAAATACAAGGACTTTATCAATGACCGATTCTGAACTCAATTCTATAAGTCCATTGCCCGGATTTGGAAATACAAATACATTGGGAAATGCAGTTTCTGTTTCTATACCCAAATAACCAAAACAATATTGGTTCATCAAATCCATGGATTTTTTAATGTTCAAACGGCCGCTCGTTGCATTCTTTCCTGCTAATCCCGGCAGGACATCAACACCTTCCAAAATAAAGCGTCTCAGCAAGATATTGCCTTTGATTGGATTTGCTTTCATGGTATCCAATATGCGTGGACAAGCATAGGCATTTAAAACCCCAATGGCCGCTGTAACCATAGGTGTTGCGAAGGATGTTCCTGAAAACCCATTGCGGTACAAAAGGTTGTTTAATACATTTGATTTTGTATACGCATTGGTGCTGTAAACATTGGCGCCCGGGGCGCTTAAATCGACACTTATTGTGCTGTAACCAGACATAAAATAATTGTCACCAGGCGTGGTAGAGCCCACAGTGATTAAATGTGTACTCGGGCATAAAGTTGGCATATCACCGTCGGTATCTACTTGGTTGTCTTGGTTGTTTGAAACTGCACTCACATTTAATATTCCATATTTACCTAAGGTATCATACAAGCCACACCACAATGGCGCTTGGTGTGGATACCAACCATCAACGCCCCAACTGGCATTGGTCGCAACCACATAAGCACCTTTTTTTCCGTTGCTGCTGTTGTACAATTTACGCTGGTACAAGGCATAATTATAAGCCTTCAAAACATCTGATTGGAAAATTGTTGGGTTCATGCTGCTGTCGCTTACATCGATAATCATCAACTTTACATGCCACATAATTCCGGAAATACCTATCGAGTTGTTTCCTCTTGCACCGATGATACCTGAAACAGGGGTTCCATGGCCGGCATTGTAATACAAACTGTCGCTGATGTCGCTGTTGCGGTTCATAAAATTCCAACCGTAATGGTCGTCTATAAAACCGTTGCCATCATCGTCTATACCATTGTCTAAGGTGTCTGCATAATTGATCCAGATATTGCCTTGGAAATCGGGGTGCTTTAAATGCAAGCCATCATCTATTACGGCAATTACTATGGTATCTCCATTCCCGTTAACACCCCTTCGGCTAATGTCCCAAGCCTCGTTGGCCTTAATGATTGGCAAATGCCATTGGTTGTTTAACAGAGGGTCATTGGTAATTGTCGTGCGCAAAAAAACCTGAGCATTTTCTTGATGCAAAACATATTGAGGTAAATTTCTTAGTATAGTAACCGCTTGTAGCTCCGACAAAGAAAACGCATTGAATGAAAAAAGAAACAGTGTTTTCTCCTGGTTCAAAGCTTCAACTTTCGAAAATTTAAAACCGGCCAATTCAGATAAAACCGCTAAGCTCTTGCTTTGTGAGAATTGAACAATATAAGCCTTTGCATGCATGGGCACGTTCATCCCTCTAGCGCTTAAAGCCAAAACAAAAAACAAAAACAAGACCTTGAACCTTTTCATTCTTACAAAGATAATTAAACTTAAGTTATAATATTAGACAAGTAAAAATGAAAAAGGCTGCAGGAATGATAAAAACTTTTTCAACAACCCCTCTGATTAGAAGCGGCTGCTTCAAAGTCTTACAAGATGGATTATAGCCAAGAAAAGTAACAAGTTTTATTGAATACTGTTAAATGCTAAATTTAAATTAATTTCGTACCCAATGAACAGAGAGGAATTGATCGCACAAATAAAAGCAAAAGAAAGTATGCTTTGTGTTGGTTTGGATACCGATATGGACAAATTGCCAGAAGGTGTTGAACACAGCATGAAAGGCATGGTAGAATTTAACCGCAACATTATTGAAGCCACACATAAATATGCTGTAGCCTATAAAATCAATACCGCTTTTTACGAGCAATACGGCAGCGAAGGCTGGCAGTGCATGGAAGAAACTTTGAATTTAATTCCGAAAGAATGTTTCACCATTGCCGATGCCAAGCGCGGCGACATAGGCAATACCAGCTCTATGTATGCCCGTGCATTCTTTGAACGCTTAAATTTTGATTCCATTACAGTTGCGCCATACATGGGCGAAGATTCACTAAGTCCATTTTTCGCCTTCGAAGGCAAATGGGTTATTTGCTTGGGACTCACCAGCAATGCAGGCAGCAAAGATTTTCAGGTACTAGAATCAGAGGGTCAAAAAATCTACCAGCATGTGATGCATAAGGTAAGCCAATGGGGCAATCCAGGAAACTTAATGTTTGTAACCGGCGCTACCAAGGCCAGCGATTTAAAACAATTAAGAGAATCCTTCCCTGAACACTTTTTCTTGGTACCAGGTGTAGGTACGCAAGGTGGCACTGTACATGATGTGTGCGAAGCTGCAATTAGCAATTTTGGCGGGCTATTAATAAACGCCAGCAGAAGCATTTTATACGCCTCTTCAGGAGCTGATTATATTGAAAAAGCTGAAGCTGAGGCGAAGAGCTTGCAAATGCAATGTGCCGAAGAAATGTCTAAATAATTAAGAAAACTTATCCATAAAAAATCCCGTTTGGCTATACCGAACGGGATTTTATATTTTATATTTTATATAAATGTGAATTAGATTTTTACCACATCGCGTTTGTCTTTCTTTTTCATTTTGTTAGGCATGGTTGAAATGATTTCATCAGAAAGTGTTTTAATTAATTTCTTTTTCACAAAATGCCTATGTGTAAACATACTGATTTCGCGAACCGGTTCAGGCGATTTAAAATAGCGCACCAATTCCATCTGATCGTCGCCCATATCCAATACAGACAGCTCTGGCAAAATGGTAACCCCATCGTCTTGTTCCACCAGGCGCTTCAAGGTTTCTACGCTGCCAGTTTGGTATTCAAAACGGGCTTTATTGGTGTCTTTCTTGCGCTCTCCACAAATATTGATTACTTGGTTGCGCATGCAATGCCCTTCGTTTAAAATCCAAATGTCTTCAAGATCCAAATCAGTTCCCTTTAAGGTTGTCTTTTTTGATAATTTATTAGAAGGTGCAACATAGGCTACAAATTCTTCGTAATACAAAACTTCCTCATTCAAATTTTTATCCTTTATCGGCGAAGCCATGATGCCACAATCCAATAAATCGTTCTTTAATTGATAGATAATTTGCTCAGTGGTTAATTCGTTCACCACCAAATTCACATCTGGATATTTGTTTAAGAACTTAACCAAGAATCTTGGGATTAAATATGGTGCAACCGTTGGGATGATACCCAAACGCAAATTGCCTTTTATAATTCCTTTTTCATCTTGAATGAGTTCTATAATTTTGCTATGCTCTTTTAAAACATTGCGGGCCTGAGCGATAATATCTTCGCCAATATGGGTTGGAACCACAGGCTGCTTGCTTCTATCGAACACCTTTACCCCGAGCTCATCTTCAAGCTTTTGTATTTGCATACTTAAGGTTGGTTGGGTCACAAAACAACTGTCGGCAGCATTCACAAAGTTTCTGTGGGTGTCGAGCGCAATGATGTATTCTAACTGTGTTATAGTCATAATTGATAATTTTTTGTGCAAATATAAGCACGCCTAATTAAAGGAACAATTAATCTAGAATAAGAAACTGGTTTTTTCGACCAACGTCGGCTTTTTACTTATCCGAAGATGCCTAAAACGCTTAGCAAAGCATACAAGGCTCCGAATCCCCAATACAAGTTGAGTACACCGAAACCAACAAAGCAGAACAACAAACACAACCAAAAGTGAATGTTAATTTCACCAAAATATAAATACACAGCCAAAGGCGGAATAACAATGGCTAAAATAATTAATATCAATAGGCTTACATCTGAATCGTGTGTTGCATCCACACGTTTGGCACCCGCTATTTTCAAAGGTGCTTTTTGTATCATTTTGCTTGCATTTACTTTAATTCCTGAAGCTATTTTTGAGCCAAGGGCTGACTTTGTTCTTACTTCTTTGCCAGCCTTTACGCCCGAAGTTTTAACAGATACCGGCGCAACTGATTTGCTGGCGACAACTGAACTTGCAACATAGGATTCTGTTTTTATACCACCCATAACAGGTTCGTCCAATTGAGCTGGAGCTTCTGCTGCTATAATATTTTCTGTTCGTTTGCTTTTGCTTGTACTTTGCTTTTGTGCTGCACCCTTGTCTTCTTTGGCAGCGAACCAATCGATGTTTAAGCCTCGGCTGTATCTTTTTTGAGAAATAGACAAGCTTCCGCATGAACTTAAAACCAATGCCATGATGGCAATAATGCATATGCAGTTTGAGTTTTTCATATTGATTTTTTTATTTAGTTGAATAGTATGAGTGTTTGGTTTTTATCTACAGCTTGTTTTTCTGAAACAACAATCTGCTTAATCACGCCATCAATTGGCGATTTGATCACATTTTCCATTTTCATGGCTTCTAAAATCAAAATTGCATCCCCCTTTTTCACTTCTTGGTTCTCGCTCACCTTAATGCTCAAGACCAAACCTGGCATCGGCGCTTTAACCTCATTGATTTTGGGCTTCGAAACTTGATCAAGCCCCATGCTGTGCAAGAGCTGATCGAAACGGTCTTTGATGCCAACCTCATAGGTTCTGCCATCAAATCCAATCTTATAGGTTTTCGACTCCGCATCAAAAGACAAAATCTCAAAATAATAAGAATGCTCTTTGTAAATCAAATGAAAAAATTTACCATCTTGCACAGAAATAACATCCATCAATGATTCGTTCCCGTTCACTGTGGCTTTGTCTCCTTGAATGTCAACCCTTATGGTTTTCTGATGCACAATTGCTTCTAACATAGTTGTACAAAGTTAGATAATTACTATTTATCTACAACAAATTTTATCAACCGAACACCGATTTTAAGGGTGTAAATTCCAGAAGCCAATTCAGTTGTATTGATCTCCAGCTTGGCTTGGTCGGCAAGCAAAGTCTTTACAATTTTGCCATGAATATCAACAATCTCGATTTTCTCGTTGAGCAACTCTGCATCCAATAGGTCCACATACAATACATTTTTACTCGGATTTGGATAAAGGTTTATGCCCCCAGTGTAGTCAAATACTATACTTGATTTTTCATCCACCCTAAATGTAGTTTGGAAAACGTTGTTGCTCGGCACTTGGTCCATCGGATAGTACACATTCAAATACACTTTGTACCTGCCCTTGTTTAAACCAGCAAAAGACAAGACTTTCATCATATCTATCTCACGACTTTCATTAGGCAATAAATTCTGAATATAGGTGCTGTCAATGTAAACCAATTTCTCAGTCAGATTAACCGTATCCAATTCATTTATTTTTAAGACGCCATAAAAATCGCTTAAGACTTTTTTCGAACCGTTGTTGATGCGGACATGCGGGGTAATTGAAGGCTCACTTTTCAAATAGGTTTGCAAATTCAATGGTTTGGTAACTGAAACTGCCACTGCATCATACAAGACCATAAAGCGACTTTCTCCATTGCAGGTATCATTTAAATTGTATTGGTCTTTTGTCCAAGTGGTAAATGCTTTAAGCGAAACAGACAAGACCGAGCCTATACCAAAAGATGGAAACTTCAAACGCAAAGTATCTTTTCCATTCATGCTCGAATCGAGTTTCACTTGATACAATAGCACTTTATTTTGCTTGTTAAATATTTGAAAGGTCGCACTGAAACGGTCAGACACTGAACTATCTCCATATTTTACCACTTCAACTACACTTTCAACATTTTGGATATTGGTCAACAAGGTGTCATTTAGCGTCGGAAAAATAATCCTGCTAGCGCCAATGTCATTTGATTTGGCTGTATTATAAAGCCCTTTTATGGTATCATTTTTCTTAATGAAGTCTTTATTCAAACTGGTATAAACATCAACATTGTACTGACTCAAATCATCTAGTTTCAAAGTGGTATCTAGAGTAAATGTTTTTGTCTCACCACTGTCTATGGTAATTAATTTCACTTTTAGATATTGAAGATTCACACCTTTACTTACTTTAAAAATTAAAGGGAAAGGGGTGTTCTGAGGAGAATAACCATTGTTACGGACTGTCACTTGGGTTGGATAAACCCTATTTAATTGTAAAACACTGTTGATGTTTGGCGAAATAGAAACCAATTCAACATCATCAGGAACACCCACAGCAAAAACACTTTTTAAAGTGTCATTTCCACGGAACTGGTCTAAGCCTAAATTTGAATAAACCATCATGTTGTAATAACCCTTCAGTGTTGGTTTAAATGTTTTGAAAATTAATGACTGCGGAATGGTTCTAAAACAATTAACGGAGATGGAATCTCGGTAAATCAAAGTATTCTTATAGTATATATCGCATATCGATGTAAATGGATCTGCTTGGTTAAAGTCGCCCAAATTCTCCAAGACTGCCTCCGGATTTTTACTGGCTACTGGTGGAGACAAACTTTGATTGTTTGACGGATAAACAATAGACGTTATCGCCACATCATTGCTGCGCACAATCTTAAATGTTCGTCTAACGGTATCATTGGTTTTATCGATATCAATACCCAATTCGGAGTAGGCCCTAAAATAGTAAGTACCTTTAACATCACAAGGAAAAGTTTTGAATGAAGCCAATATACTGTTCAAAGGTGTCAGGGTGAAAGATTTCACATCCGAATAAATCAAGACATTGCTGCTGTCGTATATTTCGGCGCGCACATTGAAAGGCCCTTGTTTATCTAATCCATAATTTTGAATAAATACCGTGGGATACATGGTGTCAACAAATTGCTCATAGTCGTATCCGCTTGAGGGATCAAAAATAGTGGTTGGACCAACATCTTTGTACACTGCGACTATAAACTTACTGCGCAAGGTGTCATTGTCCCGCATCTCATCATTCGACAGTTGTGTCATAACCTGAATATCATAGTCACCGGCTTGGGTTGGCAAGAAACTAGAATCAAACGTTATGGTGCGTTTCAAACCAGAACTTAATGAATCGCTTTTGGTCGAGGTATATTCCAAATTACCATACCTAAATATATTTAATTTGATGTTAAATTTCTTGGTTTGATTGGCAGAACCATAATTTAAAATGCTAACCTTCGGCGCCATTTTAACAATATTCAAAAGCTTAACCGTATCCTTCGGAACCAACACCTTAATGGGCGCCACATCATTTACCGATTGCAAGCGTGGCTCTATGGCAAATTTAAATGGTGCATCCGGGGCAAAGTCAACCCAAGCGGTGTCGCCCATTGGCGCTGCATAATAAAAAGTTTTGCTTCGCACTGGAACTTCTGGCTGGTAACCAAAGGCGACATTCACAGTCCCAATTTGTCTAACACCCACATAAAAACTTCCTTGAATTGGAACGGGGGGCAATACAGGAGTTACGAAACTTGGCAAAGTTTGCAGCGTATCTGAAGTCCACACATTAGTGCCTGGAGAACCTCCAGGTCCATTGGCTTTCCAAATACCCAATTTGAATTTTTGGTTAGAGCCTGCAAAACTTACACTTATTTGGTTAATTGAATCCTTGGTTCCAGAATAAAACTTGGCTACAAAATCGCCAGTGGTGCCATTAAAACCAATGCCTCCAACGATTGGTTTAGTAGGGTCTTTGTAAGAATAAACATTGCTGGTTGCCAAGCGGTATCCAAAAACTGAATTATTGGAATTTCCCTGATCATTTTGAACACTCGCCGTTAACGTATCCATGCCTAGATTTGTTGGATACAACAAAGGCATCTTAACGAGCTTTTCTTCTAAATATCCTAAGGTATAGGTTGCAGAGTCGTATAAATTGTTTGCGCCTTTGCTTCGCAAATACATTTTAAAAGTGGCTGGTTTCTTCCCTACATTCTGAACGATGGCTTTAACGGTGTCAGGATTGCCATTGGGAATGGGCAATTTACCCAGGCTGTATAATTTTAAAACACTTAAATCAAAATCCGTTCTTGGAAATTCGATGCGAATGGTTGGATGCCATTCGGTTGAAGAATTGGTGGTATCGGTTATAGTTCCGCCATTGCTTCTAACAAATTTGGTTTGATTGGCTGCATAACCACTTACAGTTCCACTGTTTTCAAAATTCCAAAATATGTTTGAAGTCTGAGACGAAACTTGAGTGTATTCGACCAAAATCTCTAAATTTTTACCTAATACCGTATCAACCACATAAGGATTGTTAAAGACCAAACGCACCCAACCATTTACACTGTCAAAATCATTTTTAGGACTTTGATCGTAAACCTTTTTCATCCCTGTNGTACCNGTCAAATTGACCCAATTTACATTTCTGCTTCCNTANCTTGAATTTACTGTGGTGCGCATATATACCTTCAAATTACAAGTACCCACAAGGGCACCACCGCCATTGCGCATAAACGAAATACTGCGTATGCTGTCATTGTCCAACAATCCACTAACGACAGATTGCGGGAAAATATAGGCATAACGCGAAGATGCATTGGCCGATGTGCTGGTGTTTGCAGGACCGGCCAAACTTGAGCCAGTAAAACTGCCATTCCCTAAAATAAGAACTTGGGCGCTAACACTTTGCATGCAAAGCACTACGATTGTTATTAAAAAGTAAATATTGTAAAATCTCTTCATGAGGCGTTATTGGTATAGAAATGATTCTTATCTTTTTCGATTTTGTAAAAATAACGTTTTTCGTGTAAAACAAAAAAAACGTCCTTTTTTTTTGTCATATTATGACCAAACGGTGGCATATAAGCACAGATTCAAAGAATTCAAGTTGCTTCCAAAGGTTTACAATTGGAAATACAATGAATTGAATTTATATTTGCAATAAATTATGCCATTTAAAGTATCAAATGAAACTAAAGTAGGTGCACTCGCTGCAATAGCTATTACCTTTTTAGTCCTAGGATACAATTTCTTGGCTGGTCAAGGTAGCTTTTTTTCAAAAAAATACACCTTAAATGCAATATTGACCGATGTTACAGAAATTAGCAAATCCACTCCTGTATTGTTTAATGGCTATAAAGTTGGCAATGTTACAGACGTTGAGTTGTTAAAACCAGGAGGCAAATTCAAAGTTTATTTTGTAATCAATGAGGACATTGATATTCCAGAAGGTTCTAGTGTTAAAGTGAGCAGCGCACTTTTGGGAGGCAAAGCTTTAAATTTGTTGTTTAGCAAAAATACCAAGCTGGCCGAAAGTGGCCAAACCTTGCAATCTATGGCCGACACCACCTTGATGGAATCCATGAGCAATGTATTAAAACCATTGAATGCAAAAATCAACAGCATTGTAACTTCTCTAGATAGTATTTTAGCCAATGGCGAATTAAACCGCTCGCTTGCTAATTTCAATAAATCTTTAAAATCATTTACCCGCACCAGCGACAACGCATCGGTAATATTGGAGCAAAGCATGCCTAAATTGAGTAACATCATGGGCAATGTTGAAAGCATCACACAAAACTTAAAAAACAACAACGATAAAATCAGTTTGACCATAGCCAATTTGAAAACTACCTCAGACAATTTGGCTGCCCTTAAATTGAAAGAAACGGTGGATAAAGCCAATGAAGCACTTACACAAATCAGTGGCATCATGGACAAAATAAACAAGGGCGAAGGCTCACTTGGTTTGCTGGTAAATGACAAATCTTTGTACAACAATTTGAACAATACCGCTGCTGATTTGGACAAACTTTTGAAAGACCTAAACCAGTTTCCGTCCAAATACATTCCCGTTCCTTTTACTAAAAAACAGAGGAACAACGCCATCAAAAAAAGCGATCAGGCAAATCCGTAACCGTTTTAAATAAATTTTTTATTTCACGATTTTATTGTATCATTGCAGTGTAGAAGAGGGCAATCGCCTGCTAATTTTTAGTTTCAATCTTCTTCACCCCCACAAATTTTTGTCTCAATTTATTTATTAAAATTATCATTCCTATTTATCAATGGAAAATCAGAACTTATTAGAAAAGCCTCTTGAGGAATTAAGGGTTATTGGCACCGCCATAGGCATAGAAGGTGCAATGAACCTAGAAAAAGAAGCTTTAATTGAAAAGATTACCGCTATCCAAAACGAAGACGACGCCAAGCTGGATGCAAAAGCAAAAAAACCTAGAGCCCGCATCAACAAAGAGGTTAAAAAGAAACCTGAACCAGTAGGTAAGTCAAATAACAACCCTCCAGTTAAACAAGACAACTCTATAAACGATGAAATTAGCCGTCTTGAAACCGAAGAAATTATTTTGGTGCAAGATCCTGAAGAACCGATTGCAACACCCGAGGTAAAAGAACCTGAAACCATCGTTCTTGAAAACCCAAATACTGAAGACGTCAATGCCGTTCCTACTCCAGAAAACGAACTTGTTGAACAAAAACACAAGCATAACAACCAAAACAGACACGAGCACAAGAACAACGAACATAGAAATAACGAGAACAAGAACAACGAGAATAGAAACAACGAAAACAAAAACCAAGACAATAAGCCTCACGAGCATAAACACCAGGAGCATAAGCCTCAAGACGAATACCAAAAGCAACAACAAGAACATCAAAGAATTGAACGCGAAAAAGCTGAGCGTGAAAGACAAGACCGCGAAAATGCAAAACGCGACCGTGTGCAGCAGCTTCTTGAGCTTGAAGGCGTTGTTACCACCCAAGGTGTTTTAGAAGTTGTTCCTGATGGCTTTGGTTTCCTTCGTTCTTCTGACTACAACTACATGGCGTCTCCAGACGATGTGTATTTAGCACCCCACCAAGTGCGTTCGCATGGTCTTAAAACTGGAGATACCGTTTTGTGCACCATTCGCCCACCAAAAGAAGGTGAGAAATATTTTGCCATGGTTAAAGTTGACCGCATCAATGGTAAAACTGTTGAGCAAATACGCGACCGTGTAAGCTTCGAACATTTAACCCCACTTTTCCCTGATGAGAAATTAAACCTTGTCGATAAAAATACCAATTATGGAAACCGCATCATTG
>JGI12421J11937_10000810_pt1 | contig 12390 bp, 10 predicted proteins | sample LakErihyJuly2011_2_FD_11937 | JGI IMG/M metagenome (IMG submission 11937)
GGGCAAGCAGTATGCAACGGCGGCATTGTCGGGCCCTGCCGATGTAGACAATGCGATGAAGGCGGCTGCTGATGCATTCGATTCGTGGAAACACTCCACACCATCGGTGCGACAGAAAGCAATCAATGACATCGCCGATGCGATGGAAGCAAATATGACCGAATTGATTGAGGCTGAAATCGAAAACACTGGCAAGCCACGCGCCATTACGTTTGGCGAAGAAGTGCCACCGATGATGGATCAGATTCGTTTCTTCGCTGGTGCTGCACGAATGCTCGAAGGTAAGAGCGCAGGCGAATACATGACCAACTTCACCTCATACATTCGTCGTGAGCCAATCGGCGTGTGCGCTCAAGTTGCGCCATGGAATTATCCGCTGATGATGGGCGTATGGAAGTTTATTCCTGCTATCGCTGCAGGTAACACGACTGTGCTTAAGCCAAGTGATACAACGCCTGCGTCGACTGCATTGATTGCAAAAATTGCTGGAGAAGTGTTGCCTCCAGGTGTACTCAACGTCATTTGTGGTGATCGTGACACAGGCCGCTCAATGGTCACGCACGACACGCCTGGAATGGTTTCGATCACAGGTTCAGTTCGTGCAGGAATGGAAGTGGCTGAAGCCGCTGCAAAAAGTTTGAAGCGCGTGCATCTTGAACTAGGTGGAAAAGCTCCTGTCATTATTTTTGATGATGCCGATATCGAACTGGCTGTTGAGACAATCGCAATGACCGGCTACTTCAATGCGGGTCAGGACTGCACTGCAGCAACTCGAGTTATTGCAGGACCAAAGATCTATCGCGACTTTGTTGATGCACTGACCGAAGCCGCCAAGAAAACCAAGACTGGCAAGCCAAGCGAAGATGTGCTCTACGGGCCACTGAATAACGAAACACACTTGAGCAAGGTCAAGGGGTTTGTCGATCGCACACCAAAGCATGCCCGAATCACAACAGGTGGCTCGCAAGTGAGTGGTGCTGGTTACTTCTTTGAGCCAACCGTGATTTGCGACCTCAAGCAGCAAGACGAGATGATTCAGAACGAAATGTTCGGACCGGTCATCACGGTGCAGCAATTCAGCGACGAAGAAGAGGCGCTCAAGTGGGCCAACGGCGTTGAGTACGCGCTCGCATCTTCGGTATGGACACGCGACCTTGGTCGCGCAATGCGCATGACAAAAAATCTCGACTTCGGTTGCGTTTGGGTCAATACCCACATTCCAATGGTCGCCGAGATGCCCCACGGTGGATACAAAAAGTCGGGTTACGGCAAAGATTTGTCGGCATATGCACTGGATGATTACACGCGCATCAAGCACGTGATGATTAACCTCAACAGTTAGTCAGTTGTAGAAAACAAGAGCACGGGGGAAGCATGGAAAATAGCGAGCGCGGTTCAGTTGAACTGATCAATGTCACAAAGAAGTATGGTGACGTGCTCGCTGTTAATGGAATCAATCTGCAGATCAAGGCAGGCGAGTTTCTCTCTTTACTCGGACCATCTGGATGTGGCAAGACAACGACGCTTCGAATGCTCGCAGGCTTCGAACAACCAGACGAAGGCTTCATCCGCATCAACGGTCTTGAGGTGCAAGGCGTGCCTCCTTATAAGCGCGACGTCAATACGGTGTTTCAGCACTACGCGCTTTTTCCACACATGTCAGTTGCTGAAAACGTTGCCTACGGATTACGCCAAAAAGGAGTCAACAAGATAGAGACCGCAACTCGTGTGATGGAAGCGCTCGACATGGTGCAGATGACCAAGTTGGCAGAGCGTAAGCCACGCCAAATGTCGGGCGGCCAGCAGCAACGTATTGCAGTTGCGCGCGCACTCGTCAATCGCCCAAGTATTTTGCTTCTCGATGAACCACTTGGGGCACTTGATCGCAAGCTGCGCGAAGAGATGCAAATTGAATTGAAGTTGTTGCAGAGCCGACTAGGAATCACATTCGTGTTCGTAACTCACGACCAAGAAGAAGCAATGTCGATGTCGAATCGCATCGCCATCATGCTCGACGGACATATTGAGCAACTCGGTGACCCTGAGACTGTGTACGAGCACCCAACGTCTGCATTCGTTGCCGGATTNATCGGCCGCAACAACTTTTGGCAGGGTATTGCAACCGAGGACGGTGCCCGAGCCGACGATGGCACAGTGTTTGTGGCAACTCGGCCTGAAGAGAATGTGCCAAATGGCGAAGCCGCTCTTTCTGCTGTGCGTCCAGAGTGCATCAACTTGTCTGCAGCACAACCAGCCCAGACGGCCAACGCAGTTGAGGCAAAAGTCGCTGGCGTGTCGCATTTTGGCGACGTGCTGCAATATGTAGTGCGCGCCAAAGGTCGTGACATCTTGGTCATGGNTGCGCGCACCAATCCATCTCGTTTTGCCCTTGGCGAAGCGGTGTGGTGCTCGTGGTCGGCCGAGGATGTATATCTTTTTTCGGCCAGGCAAGCCAGTGTTGTCATGGCGGCACCGGCTCATGACTAATATCAAACCAACATCATCAACAACGACAATAGGAGCATGACATGAAAAAGGAATCACCAAAAGAACTCAGAATGCTTGCGCCAGATGCCTTTCGCGAGAAGCTCTCACGTCGCGCATTCCTACAAGGTGGAACTGCGCTTGCTGGTTTTGCATTGATTGCAGCGGCTTGTGGAGATTCGTCATCTGATGAAGCAGCAACAACAGATACTGCTGCAGCTGGATCGACAGACGGCTTGGCAAGTGGCGACTGGAGTCGCGTGATTAACACTGCAAGTGGCACGCTGGCCATGTACACATGGGGCGACTACAACGACCCAGAACTTGTTGGTGCGCTTGCTGCATCGACCTTGAGCGTGACGATGAAAGTTGACTACTACGGAAGTAACGAAGACTTGATTACCAAGTTGGCAACAAGTGCAGGCGCGAGCGGTTTTGACATTGTGGTACCAACTGGTCCGTACATCACACAGATGGTCGAAAAAGGATTGCTGCAGAAGTTGGACAAGTCCTTGATTCCAAACATGGTCAACGTTGATCCGCTGTACCTCGGTCAGGCGTGGGACACCACAAATGATTACTCAGTGTGCAAAAACTGGGGTACAACTGGTTATTTCTACGACACAACCAAGATCTCGAAAGAACTGACCACCTGGCAAGACTTCATTGACACTTGCATGGGCGAAGCTTCTGGCCAGTGTGCAGTTATTGATGCAGCGCCTAACTATTGCGGCATGTGGTTCTGGGCTAATGGCATCGACTGGAACACCGAAGATGCAGCCAGCCTGGATGCATGTGAGAAATTCTTGGTGGATGAATTTGCTCAGCACATCAAGGCGTATGACAGCTACCCATCGACCAAGCTTGCTGAAGGCGCGTATTCGATCGCCATGGCGTGGAACGGCGATGCTCGTCAGGCATACACGCGCATTGCAGAGGCTGGTGGCAACCCAGAAGATTGGAAGTGGGTACTTGGTGCTCCTGACACCGAATTGTGGATGGACAATTACTGCATTCCAGTAGGTGCTCCGAACCCAGAAGCCGCGCACGCATGGATCAACTGGGACTTGATTCCAGAAGTCTCCATTAAAGATCTTTCATACCACGGCTATCACACCGGTATGAAAGACATGTCGACACTGATTAGTGAGATCGCACCAGATCTTGAAAAGGGCGACATGATTTTCTTTGGTGATGATCAGGTGAAAACCATGCACACCCAAGTCATTACTCCTGCTCTTGATCGACTCATCGACATCTTGAACAAGTCGAAGGCAAAGGCCGGAGGCTGATCTGGGGTGACCGCAACGGTCGCTACACGATTTAAAAAGAGGTTTCACGGGCCTAAATACCTGCTCGCGTTGCCCGCAATCATTTGGTATCTGCTGTTCTTTGCGTTACCAATTGCTTTCATCGTGTTCTATTCGTTCGGCACCAAAGACTCGAGCAAGTTACTACCAGTTGACTTCAGCCAGTTGTCGACAAACAGCTATTCGGCAGTGTTTGACGAAACGTTTTTCAAAACGTTTCGAGGGACGCTGCGTATTTCTGTAATCGCCACAGCCATGTGCGCGTTGATCGGATTACCGGTCGCGTATTTTGCTGCGTTTAAGGTTCCTGAAAAATGGAAAGCAATCATTCTCGCTGCTGTTGTAGTGCCGAGTTTTACGAGCTTTCTGATTCGAACCGTTGCATGGAGAATCCCGCTTGCCCCAAATGGCACATTTTCAAAATGGCTTGTTGAGATGGGTTGGATTGGGGAGAACGGGATTCAGATCCTTGAAACCTCTCTTGCTGTGCAAATCGCGATTGTCTACAACTACCTCGGGTTCATGATTTTGCCGCTCTTTGTGGCACTTGATCGGATCGACGTGCGCATGCGCGAGGCAAGTAAAGACTTGGGTGCAGGGCGTGTTGCAACATTCTTTGGGGTGACACTGCCACTCGCTGGTCCAGGCATTGTGGCTGGTGTTTTGCTCACGTTTATTCCAATGTGCGGTGACTATGTGACCGCGACAGTGCTCGGTGGAGCCAAAGGCAACATGATCGGCGCAATGATTGCGTCGCAATTTAGCGGCGCACAAAACTGGCCGCTTGGTTCGGCAATGGCGATCTTAATGATTGGTGCAGTTTTGCTGTCGCTCGGTGTTGGGTTTGTAGTGATGAAGATTGTGCCGCATGTCGTTTCACTCGCATCACCTGCAGTGCAAAGCGTGCGACGCAAGATGCACGAACGAACACTTGAGCAGGCAAAACATGTTAAGCCACGTACCAGGGCAAGGATCGAAATTTTGCCAAAAGCACTTGGTGTGTGGACAGCACTCGTGCTGGTTTTTTTGTTTATTCCAATCATGCTCGTGTTTTTGCACTCGTTCAACAACGGCAGCTCGTTCACTATTTGGTCTGGCAAAACCAGCACAAAGTGGTGGGGCGAATTGTTTAATGGCGGCGAGATGTTTGGCGTGCTTGTTCGCTTTGCCGCGTTAACTGTCATAGGTGTAGTGATAAAACGATTGATCAAAGGTCGCGACACTGTTCCTAAGTTTGTTTCGTCGTGGATTGTTGTTGCTTCGTTTGTATTCGCACTCATCTTGAATGGCCTGATGACTGAGTGGTATCGCACGATCTTTGATTTCACCGGCATTGGTGACGCAATACGCAACTCGTTTATTGCGGCGTTTGGCGCAACGATCATCGCCGTGATTATCGGCGGCATGTCGGGTGTTGCGCTTGCTCGGCGTCCTGGCAGATGGACAACGTTTTTTATGGCAACAGTTTTTTTGATTTTGGTGACACCAGAAATCATGGATGCTGTTGCGTTGGCTACTTGGTTTCCAAGGATTAAAGAAGTTCCACTCGTTGGCACCATTTTTACCAGTGGTTGGGGTCCATTTAACGGTGGCATCAACAAACTGTGGGTGGGGCAGTCGTTGTATGCGAGTGCGGTGGTAACTCTGATTGTTCGTGCACGACTTGCCGGCATTGATGAGTCGCTCGAAGAAGCCGCAGGCGACTTGGGCGCGCCTCCTAGCCGAGCATTTCGTCAGATCACATTGCCACTCATTGCATCAGCGATGGTGGCCGGTGGTTTGCTTTCGTTTGCGCTGTGTCTCGACAATGCCGTGATTTCAACCTTGATCAGTGAGGCCGGATCAACGACATTCCCAGTAGCACTGTTGGGCGCAACTCGCAGCACGATCAAACCTTTCTGGGGTGTAGGTGCGTCTCTGTTGTTTATTGTGACCCTGAGCGCGCTGTGGTTTTTGGCGGTCATCCTGCGTCGCGGAGGCGATTCGGCGAGCAAGATTGCCGCCACATTTACCGGCGGCTCGTAGCTCGTGGCGCAAGGCAAGGCTGTCCCCAAGATTGCTGTTGGACCACAAGGTAGTGCTGATTGGGCGTGTGATGCAGTGCGAGCGGGTGGCGGAGAAGTGGTTGACGCATCCGAAGCTCAAGGGCTTGTGTGGACCGACTTTGATTCGACGGCGCAACTTGTAGAAACACTTGCACATAATCCGGGTATCACGTGGGTGCAGGTTCCATTTTCGGGTGTTGAAACTTATATGCCTTATATAGATGAAACACGCACATGGACAAGTGCCAAGGGAGTGTTTGGTGGAGCGGTTGCCGAACTGGCTCTTGGTTTATTGCTTGGAGGAATGCGACATGTCGCTGGCTATGCGCGGCAACAGCACTGGACCGAAGATCATGGTCGCACATTGTTTGGCGCACGCATAACGATTCTTGGCGCTGGAGGTATTGCACAGTCGTTGATCTCGATGCTCAAGCCATTCAATTGTCACATCACTGTGGTGCGTAATCGTGAAGGTGGTGTGCCTGGCGCAGATGTTGTACTCACCACATCTCGTTTACATGAAGCACTAAAAGATGCTGACGCAGTACTCATGGCAATTGCGCTGACACCACACACTCAGGGCATCATGGGCAAAGCAGAGTTTCAATCAATGCAGTCGCACGCGTGGGTCGTAAATGTTGGGCGTGGAAAGCAGATTGTTACCGACGACCTGGTGTGGGCACTTGAAACAGGTGAGATTGGTGGGGCAGCATTAGACGTCACCGATCCGGAGCCACTGCCCACTGGGCACCCATTGTGGTCACTGCCAAACTGCATCATCACTCCTCATGTTGGTAATACCGCCGAGATGGTGCCGCCATTGTTAGCCCTGAGAATTGCCGAGAATGTGCGGCGCTTTGCTGCTGGTGAGCAGTTGATCGGCATCGTTGACAGAACAGTTGGGTATTAATGCCACAACAATACGAAAATTATTATGAAGTGCTGGGAGTAGCACCAACTGCATCAATAGAACAGATGCGCGCTGCATATCGAGACAAAGTCCGCATTATTCATCCAGACAGTGCCGTCGTTGCATCACCTACCGCATCACTGCAGATGGCCGAAGTAGTTCGGGCATGGTCGACGTTGTCGGATCCTCTTCTCAGGCGTGCGTACGATGAACAATTTATAGATTTGCAGAGCGAGGTTGATGAGTTTTTTCCACCGACTCCTATCGTGCGTGGAAATTTTCCCAAAGGTCTGATCGGATGGATTCTTGCGATCGGCATCGCAGGTGTGCTGGTGCTCAATGTGCTGAGTGATCCAATTGCGCCGGCAAAACCAGACGGATTATTGCGGTCGGGTTCATGTGTAGTTATTGATGCCAACAAACTTGCTGTTGAGGTGGGGTGCGAAGTGGTTCATTATGGAGTCGTGCGGCAATTAATCGGTTTTGATATGACATGTCCATCCGATACTGAATCGATACGGGACCGGCAAGGAATGGGTCAGGCGTGCGTTGTACCGAGCCAATAGCGGGCTGTAACCTCAACAGCCTCGGGCGGTTAGCTCAGTCGGAAGAGCGCCACGTTCACATCGTGGAAGTCGTGGGATCGAGGCCCATATCGCCCACGAGAACTAGTGTTTAGGCGTGGCCCAGCAGTGCGAAAGACCAGGATGTGCGCAACCAGCAGCGGTTGAATACATTATTGATCCGCACAGTTTGCTGCTGACACTCCAGAACTACGAAGTGGTCGGAGATGAGCGTCGAAGTGCCTTGTGTACCACTCACGGAGACCGAATGAGTGTGCCAAAAGGTTGGTCAATTGATGATCGCCGAGAAGACCCACCGCGGTTATTCAAGACACCCAAATCAGGTGTAGTGCCTGCGAAGGCAAGCGCAAAAAAGTCGGTGACTGAATCGAAGCAAAAAAAGAAGCCAGTAGTGCGACCGATGTTGTTTCAGACCGACAAGCAAGATGTGGAAAAAGTTGAAGAAGTTCGAGCACCAGCCGCCAAGCCAGTTGTGCGCGACGCAGACCTTGAGGAAACAAAAGCTATGCCGTGGACTCCGCAATTTGATCGCACCGATGACTTGGGCGGAGTGTTACGACCAAAAGGGAAATTGTTGAGCCGTGCATTCGGTCTTGATGAAACAATTGAATATCCTCGACCAGTCGTTGATGATGTAGTTGATGAAGTACCTGCAGTCGAACTTGAACGTGAAGCGTTCAATGAGTTCGATATACCTTGATAAACGATCTCTGATAGAAGATTCTCGTGGATGTAACTGCAACTGTTGAAGCACCTGTTGGCGTAGAAAAACTGTTTGCTGTAGTTGCCGATCTCACCACATACCCAGAGTGGCTCAACATCGTGCATCAAGTAACGGTCGAGCCAGTTGGGTCAGATGGGAAGAGTGCCTGGTTGGTTGAATTGCGGGGCAAAGTGGGGCCATTTGCTCGATCAAAGCGCTTGCGCATGGTGCAATCCACGTGCGAGAGCCCCAGCATTGTGGTGTTTGAACGCCGTGAGATCGATGGACGCAAGCATTCGTCGTGGGTGTTGACCGCACAAGTTGGAGCGACCAGTGTTGGCTCAAACCTCACAGTCAACCTGCATTACGGAGGCACGTTGTTTACTGGTGGAGTATTGGAGCGACTACTTGCAGATCAAATTGAGCAAGGACGCGAGCGACTCCTTACCGTTTTGCAAGCGTAAAAAGCGCAACTACGTTGCGGGGATTTCGCGCTTTGACGACAGCTTGATTGGTTGACCAGCGGCAAGTTGTCCGCATGCGGCGTCGATGTCGGTGCCACGATTGCGACGGATAGTCACGTTGATGCCTAAGTCTTCGAGTTGCTCCGCAAAATCGCGCACGCCTTGCGCAGAAGTGCCCTTGGTTGGCCAACCAGGTGTTGGATTGAGCGGAATCAAATTAACGTGCGCCGATGGGCGCAAGCGCTTGCACAACCTTGCGAGTTCTTTGGCGTCTTGTGGTTGATCGTTTACGCCTTCGATCATGGCCCACTCAAAACTGACGCGACGATTTTTGACGCGCAAATAATCTGCGCACTCCTGCACCAAGTCGGCGATGGGGTAACGCTTATTGATGGGCACTAGACGATCGCGCAATGGATCGCGCGCTGCGTGCAGGGATACTGCCAAGTTGACGGGCAGCGGCCGTTGTGCAAGCGCACGGATGCCAGGAATAATGCCGACAGTCGAAATGGTGAGGTGACGAGCTGAGATACCGATGTCGTGGTGCATACGTTCAACGGCACCCCATACGGCTTCTTCGTTGGCAAGCGGTTCTCCCATGCCCATGAACACCACGTTTGCGACGCGTTGTTCTTTCTTGGCGCTTTCGCGGGCTGCGCGCACAACTTGTTCCACAATTTCCCCGCTCGTGAGATGGCGAGTAAAGCCTGCTTGGCCGGTGGCGCAAAAACCACAGGCCATCGCACAGCCTGCTTGGGTACTTACACAAACCGTTGCACGCTCTTTGTAGTGCATCAACACGGTTTCAATCGGGTGGCCCCCATCGGCAAGAAACCACAAAAACTTGGTGGTGTCTCCCTTGTCGCTCACGCTCAACGCAGTCAGGTTGAGTGCTGGCGGAAACTGTTCGTTCAATTTGTTGCGCAGGGCAACTGGGAGCGTGAGCATTTGGGCTGGCTCAACAAATTGCTGATAGAGGCCTTCCCAGACTTGCTTAATGCGAAAAGCTGGCTGACCTTCTAAGAGAGTGGTGATGTCTTCGCGCGATGCATCGTAAAGACTGACCATTGATTCAGTTTACAAGTGCTTTTGCGCAAGTGTGTTGAAGTCGGTCATTCGTGCACGAAGCACATCGAGGCTCGCTGTCCAAAATGCTTCATCAGTCACATCTAGTCCAAACGCGGCACCGAGTTGCTCTGCTGTGTCCATACCTGCTCGTGAAAGCACATCGTCATAACCGCTGCGGAAATGCTCTGGATCATGTTGGAAACGTGCATACAAACCGAGTCCGAAGAGTAGGCCATATGTATATGGCCAGTTGTAAAAGTGACTGCCGTAATAATGCGGCTTCAGCACCCACATGTGAGGGTGAGCCGTTGATTGATCAATGCCGTCACCATAGGCGTCGCGCTGAGCCGAGAGCATGATTTCGTTTAGTTCACTCACGCCAAGTGTGCGGTGCTGGCGCCTAGCGAAAACTTCAGTTTCAAAAAGGAAACGGCTGTGAATGTCGACGACAACCTGGGATGCGCCGATGAGGTCTACGTTGAGCAGTGCAAGACGGTCATCGCCCTGCAGTTTTCGTAAGCCTTCCTCGACAACGAGAGTCTCACAAAAAATGCTTGCTGTTTCGGCAAGCGCCATCGGTACTCGCTTTTGCAATGGTGTTCGCTCGGCCAACTGTGTGTTGTGATATGCGTGGCCAAGTTCGTGCGCTGTTGTTTGAGCAGAATCAACACTGCCACTCCAATTAAGCAATACAAGCGATCGATCTTTTACGAACGACATGCAAAACGCTCCGCCAACTTTGCCGCTTCGTGGTTCTGCATCGATCCATTGCTCGGATAGCGAGCGGTCAACGAGGTGCGAGAGTTGATCGCTATAACTGGCAAATGCACCTTTGACCAAACTGATACCCTCGTCCCATGAGATTGCACCTGGCGAGACCGAAAGCGGTGCAAAAAGGTTCCACCACGACAAGCCGTTGGTGTCACCCGCAAGTTGGGCCTTGACGCGCATCCATTTACGAAAGTCGGGGAGTGATGCGTGCACCGCTGACTGCATTGCGTCAAATGTTGCGCGACTCACGCTATTTCCATAGAGCGATGCATCAAGTGGGGAGTTCCAGTTGCGTCGACGATTGACGGTGTTGGCTTCGCCCTTGATCGAGTTCATTGCGGCGGCACAAGCAACTGCAATAGTTGGCCATGCTTGCATCTCTGCGTCGTATGCGGCCTTGCGTGTGGCAAGGTCGGTATCTGTTGCAAGCCCACGCACTGCAGCCATCGGCATATTTGTTGTGCCGCTTGGAAGTTGCACGTCAACACTGAGTTGCGAAGTGAGATCTCCTTGTAGGCGACCCCACGCTGACGAACCTGTCGTACCCAATTCGGAATACAAACCCTCTTCGGCTTCTGACATCTGGTGCTCGCTGCGGGCCTGAAGGCGTTGTAATGGACCAAGGTGTTCGCGAGCCTCAACGCTGACTGTTGCAAGCGCTTCTGCGCCCAACGATGCGACCCAGTCCGCTAGGCGTGCAAGCAGGGGTGATACTCGTGCATCCAAGGTTTCGAGTTCGCTGAGCAAGCCTTGAGCCTGTTCATGACGCGAGTCGGTGCTGACGGTCGCATAAATATATGCACCCAAGATCTCGGACTCTTCAACTGTCGTGTTGAATGACTTGATTACGGCATCTGCTGCTTGACCATCGGCTTCACGTGGTGCGCGTGGCTCGATAGCTCGCACATTGTGTTGGTCGAAGAGTTGTTCCATGCGCGACACAGTTGCTCCGGCACGCTCCATCGCGTCGGTAAATGAACGTGACGAAAAAGATTCATGCACATCGGCAACCGACCAGCGGGGAAGTGCGGCGGATTCTGAATTTTGGATCGTTGGCATGCGCTAAAAACTAGTGCACATCGCCAACAAATGCACACTGTTGGTGATGGCTTGTAAAACCAAGATCCGTGTACATGTTGAGCGCGATACTGTTTTGGTTGTCTACGTACAGCATGCCAACAGTGGTGCCGAGTTTGGCGAGATGTTGCAGGCCTGCCACAGTGAGAGATCGACCGAGGCCTCTGCCTGCAAAATCGGGTTCAACGGCAATGACATAAATTTCTCCCAAAACGGGTTGCGTTTCAGGATGGAGTTTTGTCCAGCAAAATCCGGCCAACTTGTTGTCAACGTGATGAAGCAAAAAGCCATTTGGGCTAAACCATGGTTCTTGTTGTCTCGATTGAAGAATCTCTTTTGTCCATCCACCTTGCTCGGGATGGTCGCTAAATGCACGGTTGTTTACATCGAGCCATGATTGTTCGTCTGTGCCAACACGAAAAGCACACGTCTCAATCTGTTTTGTGTTGTCCAGCACAACTTGGCTGAGTGGAAGATTGACTCGCATCTGGGTGACGGTGCGACCGATGGCAAAGTTGACACTGCCTGCAAGTTGTTGATGCACTTGGGTTGGTTCGTACACCCACCAATACACTTGCCCGCCACCCTCGTTGGAAATGATTTCGATTGCTGCTGCGAGCATTTCTGGGCCAATTGATGCCATGTCATAGCGGTGGTGTGGGTCGACGATCAAGTCAAGTGACCACGAATCGTTGCCACGAGAAACTTGACAGTAGGCAACGAGGTGATCATGGCCAGGGATGTACGCGATGAGGCCGGCAAATCCAGGACGACCACCTTGACGCAGGTCAATCCAGAGGTGGTCAGAAAGTGGCCGCACCCCATCGGCGCGCTCAACTCTTCGAAGTAGGCCATCAACTTCGGAGAGATCATCGGTGGCAGATCGCTTCTTGATGTCGAGATATGCCATAACTCTCAGGATATCTGCGCCAATCGCTAGTGTTCGGCACTGTGGCTACTACACCAACGCGCGC
>JGI12421J11937_10000814_pt1 | contig 12356 bp, 12 predicted proteins | sample LakErihyJuly2011_2_FD_11937 | JGI IMG/M metagenome (IMG submission 11937)
TAGGTATGACCACCGTGATGCTGACGGGACTGGCAGGAAAATGGAGTCCTCGGTATGGTGGTTTCTGGCCGCCGGTGCTCCTGCTTACCTTGCTGCTGTTGTTCGGCGTCCATTTTGATTGAGCGCTTTTGTCTCAGGGTTGGTCGGCCGAGTTACTTTATATTTTCGGTGTATTTCTCATTTTTCATGGTAACGATGGCTGCATGAAAAGCGCTTACGAACTCGCGATGGAAAGATTGGCTAAATCTGAACCAACTACCGCTCCGCTCACCGCCGAAAAAAAAGCCCGCCTCGCGGAAATTCAACGCGTCTATCAAGGCAAGCTCGCGGAGCGCGAAATATTCTTGCAGCAACAGCTCAACACCGCTTTGGCTGATCAAAAATTTGATGAGGCGGATAAAATCCGCAAACAAGCAGCGGGGGAGAAAGCACGACTGGAAGAAGAGCGCGAAGAAGAGAAAGAACGCGTGCGCCGCGCCAAATAATTCCGCCCACTGGCAACCCACCCCTGACCTTATTCTGGTTCAGCGGTACCCTCGACCACCCAATCTCGCGCCGTCGGGACGGCGCGCAAGAATTCGCGCAAGGCGGCGCTCAAATGTTCCGCATAGCGAAAATGCGCCCCCATGCCGGTCCGCAACTCAGCCTCATAGATAAATTTATCCGCCTGCGTGCTGTGCTCAAAAGGCGTCTGCGCCCCCAGCAATAACGAATAAACATAGGCCGCTGAACCCCGCGTCATCAGCTCGCGGGTCAAGGCGGCTTGTTCCTCCAGCAACGACTGATGCGCCGTGGGTTTAATTTCCGGCGGCAAATAAAAACCCGCTTGGATCAGTGGCGTGTAGCGATGACCAGTCCGGTGGCGGTTCAAATCACGAAGCTCCGCAATCGCCATATTATTCCAGGCAAAACTGACGCGCATCCGCCGCGTCGCCTTGCCTTGGTACCCATAACGATTAGTCCGATGCTGTAAGGCTTCCGCCATGGTTTGCTCTTCGCGCAACCAAGGCGGCGAGTCGTTATCAACCTTCACCCACACCTGATCGGCAAGCGGCTGAATCGAGAGGCGCGCTAGCCCGAGCTGCAAACTCGCCGCTAATTCCTGTTCCGCTTGAGCTTGATAAGATTTCTCGGCAACGCTGTGACGCATCAAGCGCGGCGATGACTTCAATAATTCATTTCGTATCAGCTGGGCCGCCGCTTGCGCCTCAGGCATCGGCAGAGAGTCGAGCTGCTTCACCGTCGCCGCCCACATCCGCGAACTTTGCACCAGCCCGAGGTTGGTGCGCGTGGCGAGCGGGATGAAATAACGCGCCCGGTCGAGCGCGTAATTCTTCCGCAGTCGAGTGACGACCGCAGGTTTTGCGTCGGGGGCAAGCGCACCAAACTAGGCTCAGCGAGCGCGGCCCGATCCAGCCGATCGTACTCGGCATGATAGGCCGCAAAAGATCGGGCCATCAAGGCGGTCCAGCGCGGGGCCAGGTCCGCGGGAATAGCCAGCTCCGCCGGGGTCGGCAGATTCGTGGCCTCCATCGTAATGTAACGCGTGCTCGACTCTTGCCCGTCCGCCATTTGGGCAATTTCAAAAATTTTATAAGCCAGCCACATCGAGACGTCGTCGATCGCAATGGCGAGCCCCCCCGTCAGCCCGCCAATGGAAGCATGGCCATAATCCACAAATTTTAAAATTCGATCGATCGAAGCATCCGGATTGGCGAGATCAACCTTCTCCATAATCTTACCGATGCCCTCATTGCTCCGCGAATAGCGCGCCAGCACGGAAGCCAGCAACTCTGGGGTTACGCGGGGAAGATCAGCCGCCGCAGGGGGTGGCACAATGGCGAGTCCGGTGACTTTCATACGGGTTCAGACGAAACATATTCACCCGAGGAGGCGAAGAAAATCTGCGAACTATTATGAGACCACGCGCCCGCAAGATTCGGCCGGATGCCCGCTGGACTTAAAAGGGCAGCCAGTCACTCAGCGGACCGGGATAGCAGCCCAGCAGCAAGGTCGCCAGTGCCAGTGAGCCTAAAATTAATTTCCCGCTAAGCGAAGGAGTCGTGAGGGCGGATTGCGGCGCCCCAGTCGGGGCGGTAGCGGCTGGTCGCCACGCTTCGAAATAGGCAGATTTAATCCAGCCAAAATAATAATAGATCGATAGGACCACGCCCCCAATGGCAATCGCCAGCAAGAGGTAAAGTTCAGCTTGGAAGGCGACGATAAATAGCAGCAATTTCCCCATAAAGCCCGCCAAGGGAGGAATGCCCGCGAGCGAACCGACCCCCACCGCTAAGACGCCACCTAAGAACGGGTGCTGCTTCGCTAAGTGCTCATAGTGATCCAAAGTCTGATTGGTATCATCCGAGCCGGTTAGGTAAGCCATGACGCCAAATACAGCCATCGAGGCTAGCAGATAGGTACCCAGATAAAACCACACGGCACTGGTGGCCCAAGGCACGGTAAACGAAGCCACCACGCCAATGAGTAAATAACCGGCGTGCGATATCCCCGAAAGCCCCATGAGTCGTTTCGTGTTGCGCTGCGTGAGGGCAGCCAGATTGCCCATAATAATTGTGGCCGCAGCCAGCAGAGAAAGCACCGGGACCAAAACACCCGCGAGCGGGGTGAAGACCTGATTGACGAGCGTCAAGAGCACCGCAAAGCCAGCCGCCTTGGAAGAAACGGCCAAGAAGGCGGTGACCGGCGTCGGCGCCCCTTGATAAACATCAGGAATCCAAATCTGAAAAGGAAAAGCGCCAATCTTAAACGCCACGCCACCGACCACCAGCAGCGCGCCGGCGATGGCCAGAAAATTATCGGGGTGGTGCCGCAAGAAATTATTAAGAGTCTCAAACTCAAAGCCCGTGTGCGTGACGCCGTTGACGCTGACTTTGCCCACCGCGCCATAAAGCAACACGATGCCGAAAAGCATGATCGCCGAACTCAAAGCGCCGAGCACCAGATATTTTAAACCGGCCTCTAACGTCAGCGCGTTATCGCGGAAATAACTCACCAGAATATAGAAACCGATCGTCACCGTTTCGAGCGCGACGAAAAACATCACAAAATGATTACTGTGAACTAACAGCATCATGGCCGCCGTCACCACCATCACTATGTGGTAAAATTCGACCCGCGGCAGTTTGGTTCGCGGCAAGCAAATCGTGCCCAAAAATGAGACCAATAAGGACGAGATGAGAAAGAAAACCCGCGCGACCTGCCCCCACGGGCTGAGCTTAATTAGGCCCCCAAAAAGATTTTCGCCGAGCCAGATGGTTTGAAAATTAAAAATCACCGTCAGCAGCACCATGGCTTGAGCCACGATCGCGACGAACGGAATAAAGCGATGATCCTTCTTCGGCAAAATAATCTCCATGACCAGCAACCCGAGAGCGGCGCAGGCCAGCATTATTTCCGGCCCGAGAGCCCACCACTGATTAGACTCAGCGACGCTTTTGAGATAATCGGTTGTCATGGTTGCGCGGGAGAAACGGTTACTGAACCGACGGAGACTTTCGCCAGCCCCACGGGTAAAGCCTGATCAATCGAGCGGGAGAGAGCTTGGGGGTAAAAACCCAACCAGAGGAGAGCGGCGAGCAAGATGAGCGCGGGTAAGCGTTCGCCCCACCCAAGGTCAGCGGGCGGATGCTGCGCCATGACCTGCTGCAGATGTTCACTGGGCGGACCAAAGAAAATTCGCGCGACTGCGCGGAGACCATAGATCGCTGAAATCACCACCCCGGCGACTGCCACGGCCGTGAGGCCCGGAGAGAATTTCCAGAGGGCGACAAAAATCGCGAGCTCGCCCCAAAAATTAGCGAAAGCCGGCAGGCCAATGCTCGCCATCGTTCCCGCGACAAAGCAGGCCGCCAGCACAGGAGTTTTTTGCGCCAAACCACCCATCGCTGTTAAATCAAAAGTATGCGTACGATGATGCACACTCGTGGCCAACATAAACAGCAAGGCCACGGACAACCCATGAGCGACCATCAAGAGCACCACCCCACCCGAGCCGATCGTTGAAAGGCAGGCTATGCCGAGAAAGCAGTAGCCCATGTGCATGACAGAACTATAACCCAACATTTGCTTCAGATCGCGCTGGGCGAGGGTAATTAAACCAATAACCAACACGTTACCGATGCCCGCGAGCAGCGCTAACGGCCACGCCCAAGTTTGCGCGCCCACCGGGAGCAGCGGCAGAGCAATCTGGATTAGCCCATAGAGGCCAAACTTTTTCAGAACCCCGGCATGCAACATCGCAGCAGAACTCGGCGCGGCCCCGTAGCCCAGCGGAGCCCAAGTATGCAGCGGCCAAAGCGAAACCAGCGTGCCGAAGCCAAAGAGGAGGAGACCAAAAATATATTTTTGCACGGTGGGCGCGAGGCCCTGGTGCGCCAGGACCGCCTTCAGCTCAATTAAATCAAAGCTCTGCGCCCCACTCTTAACATAAATAGCAATAAGCCCGAGCAGTGAAAGCAACGCGCCGGCCGTCAGATAAATCGTCATCTTCATCGCCGCATAATTGCGATCCCGGCCACCCCAAAGCCCGACCATGATGAAAGTAGGAATCAGGGCTAATTCATGAAAGAAATAGAAAAAGAAAATATCCACCGAGGCAAAAACGCCCAGTAAACCGCCCTGCATAATCAGGAGTAGCGTGAGGTAGAGCTTGAGCCGCTCAGCCCCCGAACGGAGCGCATAGAGACCGGCCGCTAAGCCCACCGTGGCGGCCAACAAAAACAAGGGAAGCGCGATGCCATTGAGTCCGAGCTTGAGCGTGATGCCGAATCGGCCGAGCCCGGTATCCAAGTTACTCAGGTAATGATAAGACGCCCCACCCTCGGCGGGAAACTGCTGCCACAACCAAGCGGCGATGAGGGCTGGGACCACAAAGGCGACCCCAGCGAGTTTAACGGCGAACCGCTTAGGCAAGCCACCCGCCATGATGAGGGCAGCAACCAACGGAGTCGCGATCGCCAGCTGAAGGAGTTGAGCGTGCAGAGAGTTCACAGATTAAAAAATACCANCGGCGAANGCCCAAAGGAGTGCGGTCCCCAATAAAAACCAATAAACATAGGTATGCAGGCTGCCGGTATAGAGCGACCGCGCGCCATAACCGATCAGCGTTACAACGCCCCCCAATCCGCGGATCAGCAGTCCGGCTAAGAATATTTGCTCAATAAAATTCAGCAACATGGCCAAGCGCTGCTGCACCTTCGCGACGTAGTAAGTATATAAGCGGTCGAACGATTCCTGCAACCCCGTGAGCCCGCGGAAGCCCAAGCGGAATTTTCCTTCCAATGAATCGGTTTCGGCTGACGCATAGAAAAGCCAAGCCCCGCTGGCACCCGTCAGCATAACGCCGAGCGAAACCAACAAGATCGTGCTATGCGCGGCCCCGGTAGCCTCGGGCACGAGGTCCGCGACGACCCCCGCCAAGCGACTAAAAAATCCCGCATAGCCTCCAATGATCGAGAGCACCGCGAGTACCACGAGGGGCAACGTCATCGTGAAACCACTTTCATGCGCTTGCGCCGCGTGATCAGAGCGAGCGGCGCCCCAGAAGGTTAATTTCCACAGGCGAATCATATAGAACGACGTCAGCACCGCCGTGAAAACTAAGACCGCGAAGACCGCCGTATTTTTCTCCAGCGCTAAATAGAGGATAGCATCTTTGGAGAAAAATCCAGCTAGTCCGGGCATCCCGATAATCGCCAGGACCCCGAGAGTAAAGGTGATGAATGTCAGCGGCATTTTGGCGCGCAGCCCGCCCATTTTAAAAATATCCTGCTCATGATGACAGCCGTGAATCACCGAGCCCGAACCCAAGAAGAGCAGGGCCTTAAAAAAAGCATGCGTCGTCAGATGGAACATCGCGGCGCCCACGCCGGTCGCGACGACCATCTCATGCACGACCCCGCCCATTTCATGCCGGAGCGTAAGCGAGCCTAACCCAAAAGCGGCGACCATGTAGCCGAGCTGCGAAAGCGTTGAGTAAGCGAGGACCTTCTTGATGTCACGCTGCACCACCGCACAAAGCGCTGCATACAACGCCGTGAGGGTGCCGATCCACATTATGACGGTGAGGGCATCAGGGACCATGAGGACATTGATCCGACAGAGCAGATAAATGCCGGCGGCCACCATGGTAGCCGCATGAATCAGCGCCGACACCGGCGTAGGACCTTCCATCGCGTCCGGCAGCCAAACCTGCAGCGGCAGCTGCGCCGATTTACCCGCGGCGCCACAGAACAGCAGCAAAGCGATCAGCGTACTCGGCACGTGTTGCGCCCCGAGTGCAGTGAGATTCACCGTACCATTGCTCCAGTAGCACATGATGATACCGAGCAGAAAGCCGAAGTCGCCCACCCGATTAACAATAAAGGCCTTTTTCGCCGCCTCCGCCGCCGCGGTCCGCTCGTGCCAGTGTCCGATGAGCAAATAAGAGCTGAAGCCCACCAGTTCCCAAAAAATAAAAATCATGAACAAATTATCAGCCAGGACGATGCCGAGCATTGAAAACATGAAGATCGATAAACCACCAAAGAACCGAGCCCGCGCCGCATCAGCGCGCATGTAGCCGAGCGAAAAAATATGAATCAGGAAACCGACGAAGCTGACCACGAAGAGCATCAGCGCGGCGAGGTCATCAAATTTAAAACCGAGGGAGACCACAAAATCCCCTAGACGTAACCACTCCCACGTCGCCGGGAAGTTGCGCTGCCCGCTGAAAATCAGCTGCCATGACAATATCGCAATGGCGCCCGCGACCGCCGTCGAGAGCCCAGCCGCCCAGGCTCCTTGCCGCCGCAAGCCCAGCGCAATCACGGCCGCCGAAAAAAGTGGCAACAGCAGAATAAGCAGAGTCGTGTGAACGGGATTCATATCAGTGCTGCAGATGGTTGAGGGCCTCCACCTGCACCGTGCCCCGCTGCCGGAAGAGGGCGACAATGATGGCTAGCCCAACCGCAACCTCCGCGGCGGCAATCGTGAGGATAAAAAAAACAAAAACGTTGCCGTCGAGCGTATCGTTGAAGTGCGAGAAGGCGACCAAGGCGATCGTCGCGGCAATCAGCATCAGCTCCAGACACATATAAATCACCAATGTATTCTTGCGCAGGAGTACCCCGAAAAAGCCGAGGACAAAAAGCACCGCGCTCAATAATAAATAATGCGGCAGATCTACAATCATGGCGTCTCCTCCGCTTGGTCGGATTTTTTACTTAAGACGATCACGCCAAGCATCGCAATCAGGAGTAGAAAACCCACGAGTTGCACCGGCAAAAGATAGGTGGTGAATAATTGCTCCGCATAATTCTTTAAAGTCGGCCCCGTTACGGACGCGCCCCCCGCCGACAAGGCCGCGCGCTGGTTTAACGACAGCACGCCAACGACGAGCAGGGCCCCACCGAGGGTGGCGGCGATGAGCGTCATGCGTGGAAACGGCTTTGACTGTTCCGGCCGCGTATCCAGCAACATGATAATGAAAAGAAAAAGTGCGACGACGGCCCCAGCATAGACCAAGAGAAGGACAAACGCCAAGAGGGCTGCATTCAGGAGCACAAACAAACCGGCGACACCGACGAGGCTTAAGAGCAAACCGAGCGCCGCGTTAACAGGATTTTTACTCACCACGACCAGCGCAGCGCTGACGAGGGCAAGCAAAGCGAAAAAATAAAATAAGAAGTTAGCCATCGGAATCAATGAATGTTGCCGTGCTCGGCCGCGGCTTTCTTTTTATCCCATTTATAATGTTGATCCGGCAAAGTGCCACCCAGCTCATAAAGTCGGGCTTTATCGTTCACCATCTCAGCCCGGGTGTAACCGCTCAGGGAATATTGATTCTGCAAAAAGATCGCTTCCTCCGGGCAAACTTCCTGGCACAGGCCGCAATAGATACAGCGCAGCATGTCGATCTCGAAGGCTTGCGGCGCTTTTTCAATATGCAACCGGTCCGGCTGGTCTGCCGGCACCGACCCCGGCGTGATGCGAATCGCCTTCGGCGGGCAAACAAACTCACATAGCTGACAGGAAACACATTTCTCGCGCCCCTGAGGATCACGCACCAGCGTTGGGACACCCCGATAGCCCGACGGGATAACGGGGCGCTCTTCGGGGTACTGCAGCGTCACATTCGGCGCGAACAAATGCTTTAAGGTGATGCGTAAGCCCGCGAAAATCTGCGGCAGATAAAGCCGTTCCGCGAGGGTGAGAGGTTTGCGTTCGACGACGTAGGCCATGGCAAGAATTAGTTTTTGACCTGCACCCAGGCGATGACCAGCGCGTAGACAATTAAGTTACCAATCGCGAGCGGCAGTAATTTCTGCCAGCCGAGTTTCATCACCTGATCATAGCGGAAGCGCGGCACCGTCCAGCGTACCCACATAAAGAGGAATACAAAGAACAGCACTTTGCTGAGAAAAATTACAATAGAGAGCGCCCCAACTACCAGCGGATTACCCGCCAGACCCAGCCAGCCGGCGAAAGTTGCCAGTGGCAGCCACGGGAGCGGATTCCAGCCCCCCAAGAATAGCAGCACGAACACCCCGGAACCGATCAGCATGTGAGAATACTCCGCGACAAAGAAGAGCCCCCATTTTAGCGAACCGTACTCGGTATGAAAGCCACCGACAAGATCGGCTTCCCCCTCCGCCATATCAAAGGGCAACCGATTGGTCTCCGCGAAAAGCGAGACGAGAAAAATCAGCGCCGCCACCGGCATCGTAAAAATAAACCATAAGCCGCTCCACGCATGCCAGGGGCCTGACTGCGCTTGCACGACGGCAAACAGACTAAGCGTACCGGAACCACCCGGCGCATTCACCCACAGGAACACCGGCAAAATGGAGAGGGACATGGACAGCTCATACGAAATTAGCTGCGCCGATGCGCGCACGCCGCCGAGGAATGGATATTTTGAATTGGAAGCCCAGCCGGCCAAAATTAAGGCATAGACTCCCAGCGAAGAAACCGCAAAGAGCGCCAGCAAACCAACATCAACATCCGCTAAGATCAAAGGCACAAGCTGCCCCGCGGCATCTATGTAAGCGCCAAACGGCACCACGCTCACGGTGGTCAAGGCCGGGATCATCGCAACGATTGGCGCGAGGACGAAATAAAATTTGTTCACGTGCCCCGGAATGGGATCCTCCTTAAAAAACATTTTCCCGCCATCCGCCATCAAGTGGAATACCCCCAAGCGCTGCAGTAAGGGACCGATGATCGGCACCCACGCGATCCAGAAGGGTATCGCTCGGTTGGGCCCGTGGCGCCCCTGCATCCACGCAGAAATTTTGCGCTCAATCAGCGAGCACGCACCGCCAAAGGGAAACATGAAGCCGATGACCGCCAAGCCCTTGATGGCCATCTGGAGCACCAGCGGCAGATTCAACCAATATTGATAAAGGGCGGTCATGAGGTCACCCCCGGGCCGGCAACCGGTTTAAAGTGCAGCGTCTCACCTTCCACAAAGGGCAGACCAGCCCATGAGGCGCTGTCCAGCAGCAGCCCCGTGCTCGGCAATGTATCGTAGGTCGCTTGCGCGAGTACCTTCACTTCCGCGGCGATGACCGGCCAAAGCGCGCCGAGCGTCGCACCCAGCGGGGTCCCACCCAGCGCATTCAGTAAATAACTCAGCGTCACCAGATCATCAGAGACTCCGGCTAGCCCAGGAACCGCCCGCGCAAATTTCTGCAATCGGAATTGCTGATTCACCAACGTGCCCGCTTTTTCGAAAACCGTCAGTGTGGGAATCACCACCGATGCAACTGCGCTGGTCGCATTTTGGTGCGTGCCCAAATAAATCACGGCAAGCTTAGCCTGCTGGGCTTCCGTCAGGCCGGCCGCGATTAAATCTTCCCCCATCGAAAGCACCACTTGGATCTGACCAGCGTCGATCGCCGCACCCAACGCCGTCAGTTTTTGCTCCGGCAAAGCGCGAATCAACCCCGTGACTAAGGCACCCCGGATATTCGGATTACGATCAGCGGAAACTAAAATTTTATCTCCCACCCCGACCCGACTGACGAGGGCCACGGTAGCGTTCAGTTTATCCGCAATCTTTCGCGTCAGAAATTGCTCCTCCACCGTACTGCGCCCAGAACTAACCACCGCCACCCCTTTAACCGCGCCCGACTCAGCCCGACCGCCCCGCCCGCTCAATAAATCTACCGCGGCTTGGAGTGCCTTGCCCTGAGTCACCTGAGCCCCGTTCAGCGTAGCCCCACTGAGTCGATCAGCCGCTGACACCTCCTTGAAAAGCACGCGGCCAGAATCGGCCATCCACGTATCATTAACGGCATCATTTTGTCGCGGCGTGATACGGTAGATCACACCTTCGCGACTCCAGACCTCGGTATTGGCCCCGACCGATGATTCGCAATCAATGCTCGGGGTTTGCTTGAGAAACCAGACGCGCATCTTGAAGCGAAAATCGGTGCTGGTGAGCGCCCCAACCGGACAAAGATCCACCGTGTTGAGCGAATAATTATTTGCGAGCTGCTTGCCCGGATAGCACGTCAGGGTGCTGTAACTACCGCGATCAATGAAGCCCAAGACATCATCCTGCGCGATCTCTTTACTAAAACGCACACAGCGTGAGCACAGAATGCAGCGTTCGTCATCCAGCGTGACCCGCGGCCCGAGCTGGGTGCGCTTGGGCTTAACATTTTTCTGCTCCACGAAGCGCGAATAGCCGCGGCCATAAGCCGTCGAGTGCTCCTGTAATTTACATTCACCCGCTTGATCACAAATTGGACAATCGAGTGGATGATTGATCAGCAGGAATTCCGTCACGCTGTTACGGCAATCCTGCACCGCCGCAGTATTGGTGCGGATATGCAGACCCGGGGAAGCATTCGTGGCGCAGGCAATCGTCGGACGCGGCATCCAGTTAATTTTTTGCTTACCCGTGGCAGGGTCCATGAGCGGAGCCTTCGTGGCGGGATCAACCGCCGGCAGCCCCATTTCGACCAGACACATGCGACAGTTACCGGAGATGGTCAGCTTAGGGTGATAACAATAATGCGGCACCTCCACCCTGGCCAGCCGAGCAGCCTCAATCATATTCGTCCCCTTTGGCACGGCGATGTCCTGGCCGTCAACGTTGACGGTTATGAGGTCGGATGGGAGCGGCTGAATCATTGCAAATATTTTAATCGCTAAGTTTTGCGGATAAAGAAAAGCGGCCCGGAGCGGCTCAGATCAGGGTGGCCGGAGCCGGGGCCCCTTGCTTGGTCTCCGTATAATTTTTAAATTCATCGCCAAATTTCGCGAGGAAACTTTGCGTTGGCCAAGAACAGGCTTCGCCAAAGGCGCAGATCGTCCGGCCGGGAATTTGATCCGCGACGCTCTTGAGCAACGCCGCATCTTCCGCTCGCGCCGTGCCGTGCACCATCCGCGTTGTGATTTTTTTCATCCAAAGCGAACCTTCGCGACACGGCGTGCACTGCCCGCAACTCTCGTGCGCGTAAAAAGCATTAATATTAGCCAAGGCCTCGACCATATTAACCGAATCATCCATCACGATCACCCCACCGGAACCGCCCATGGTGCCGATCATGCCCAGCGAATCAAAATCCATTGGGACATCCTCGACGCCCCAATCGTAGTCAACCAGCTCCGCGCCGACCTTGCGCTTGCCTTTAAAGCGTTCGCCGAAGCGCAGAATTTTTGCGGAAGATCCGCCGGGAATAACCGCCTTGAATGTGCGCCCAGGCAGTGGGCCCCCACAGACTTCATTCAGCAATTGACCGAGCGTGATCTTGCCGGCCTCAAATTCATAATAACCGGGGCGTTGCACGTGACCGGAAACGCAGAAAATACGCGTACCCCGTATTGTTGGGCGTGCCAATTTTAGTGTACGCCTCCCCGCCCATATCCGCGATATGCTTAACATGACAGAGCGTCTCGACGTTGTTCACGATCGTGGGACACTGATAAAGACCCAGCACGGCAGGAAAATAAGGCGGCTTAATTCGCGGATGGGCTCGTTTACCCTCGAGCGATTCGATCAAGCCGGTCTCCTCGCCGCATATGTAGGCGCCAGCGCCGCGGTGCACATAAATTTCGCAACTGTAGCCCGAGCCCAAAATATTAGGTCCGACCAGATTAGCCGCCCGCGCTTCGGCGATAGCCTTTTCTAAAATCCGCGCCCCGAGCGGCATCTCGCCGCGAATGTAAATATACGCCTGCTTCACGTTATTGGCAAAACAAGCAATGAGCGTGCCCTCCAATAATTGATGCGGATCTTGATGAATAATATAACGATCCTTAAAAGTACCGGGCTCCGATTCGTCGGCATTAACGATTAAATAAATCGGCTTGCCGCTCTTGCGATCAACTAAACTCCATTT
>JGI12421J11937_10000816_pt1 | contig 12342 bp, 6 predicted proteins | sample LakErihyJuly2011_2_FD_11937 | JGI IMG/M metagenome (IMG submission 11937)
TGGAAGTGGCCGGCGGCACCGTGTCCGGCGCGGCCGTCGACGCATTCCCGAACCCGCCTCAAGTCAAAGAACTGACGCTGCGACATGATCGCGCACAGGTCGTTCTGGGCGTGGAGATTCCTTCCGAGACCCAAGCACAATTTCTTAGCGGGCTCGGCCTCGAAGAGGTGGGGCAGGGCATTCGCAGCGGATCGGCGACCTCCGTGTGGCGCGTGCCCTCGTGGCGCGTGGATCTCAAGCGCGAGGTGGATTTGGTCGAAGAAGTAGCCCGGCTTTTCGGGGTTGACCGTATTCCGTCCACAACGCCCCGGGGCGCAGTGGGAGCGCATCCCTTCGATGCCACCTACGACCGTTTTGCTGAGGTTCGGCGCATCCTAACAGGTCTGGGTCTCGACGAGGCTCAAGGTCAGACGCTCATTTCCGACACGGCCGCGCGGTGGGTCTCTCCGGACGTGGTCCTCTTGGCCAACCCCCTCAGCAGCGACATGAATGCCTTGCGGCCCTCGTTGCTGCCAGGGCTTCTGGATTCGCTCAATCACAACCTCAGCCGTCGCAATGGCGATGTGCAGTTGTTCGAAATGGGCCGAGTTTTCAGCCTGCAGAACGGGGTGGCCCGTGAAGGGTGGCGCGTGGCCATTGCACTGACCGGTGCCCGAGATCCCCGCTTCTGGTCCGGAGCCGACCGCGACGCCAAGGCCGATGTCTTCGACCTCAAAGGATTGCTGGAAGAACTCATCGAACGGCTCGGTCTCCGCGGCGTGGTGTATGCGCGTCGCCCGGAGAGCACCGCCCTGATGTTGGAATCGGCCACGGTGACCCTCGGTGGCAAACTGCCCTTGGGACAATTGGGGCAACTGCTGCCGACCTTGGCCAAACGGTACGACCTGCGGGATGCGGTGCTGTTGGCAGAACTCGACCTCGATATCCTTCTGGCCCGTGGAAATTCAGCCCGGAGCTTCAAGCCCTTGGCCGCGTTCCCTTCGATCCAGCGCGATGTGGCGATGATCGTGCCCGAAGCGATCACTCACGAGGCAGTCCTCTCGGCGGTCAAGCAAGCCAAGCCGAACAACCTTGAGGTGGTGGAACTCTTCGACGTTTTCCGTGGCAAGCACGTGCCCGAGGGACACAAGAGCCTGGCTTATTCATTCACCTATCGGGCGGCCGACCGCACCTTGAAGGACGAAGAAGTCCAAGCCGCCCACGACCGCCTCGTCGGCGTGTTCCAATCGGCCCTCGGCGCCACCCTGCGCGCCTGAGCGGGATAGGATCGGTCGTACTGGCTGCGCCCAATTGGCAGTCATCGGGCCTCTGACAGCCCCGCCGTCGGGGGCATGCCTACGGCAGTATCATCGGTTCGATATCGCCTCGGGCGATGTCGGCCTCCAGCAGGCTCAGGTGGGAGTCGAGGGCTTTTCGGAACGCTGGATTGGACAAGCTGACGTTCCGTCCCAATGGGTCGTCCTTTCCGCGATAGAACGGGAGGAAGAGATCTCCACCGTCGAGGACCAGGAGATAAACCACGCGTTTGGCTCCGCGGGGCGAGGTGGCATAGGCCTTGAGCAACCTCGTGCCGGCGGGCAGGCCCTTGACGGCGATCGGTACCGCCAGGGCGGCCCGCGCCGATCGGGCGATGACCGGCAGGTCTTCGGCCGGGATCGAATTGCCGAATTCCCGCCTGCGGATCTGGGCTGACAGCCANGACCCTCACCGCTTGGACCCTCACCGCTTTTTGGCGGCCTTTTAATCATCGATCGGGCCACAGCGTGTCGGTTCCCCGAGGGAATTCTTAACAAGTCTGGTGGGCCCTGGATGCATTCGGCCTCATCTGGAGGAAGAAAAAAACGCTGGCGTTCATCCGGAAAGAAAACGGATCCGAGGATCTGGCAAAACCGCGGATTTCAAATCGGCAACTTTCCGCAGATTCCGGAACGTCGCTGAGACCCCACCTCACCCAAGCACCTCCGAGGTAGGGCGATTTCTCCGAAAGCGCCAGGTCCGCAGACACAGACTACCGCAGAAATCGGTCCGCCGCAGACACGGACCGCTCAGAGATCAGTCCCTACCTAGGAAGTCCTCGGACTACATCTGGGTGGCCGAAAATTCCACCTCACCCAAGCACCTCCGAGGTAGGGCGATTTCTCCGAAAGCGCCACGTCCGCAGACACGGACTACCGCAGAGATCGGTCCGCCGCAGACACGGACCGCTCAGAGATCAGTCCCTCTGTGTGAGCTTGAAACTGAAACGACTAACCCGTGAACGACTGAGCACAGCGCTTCTTCCCTCAGCCCCGTCGCCTCCGCCGCAGGCGCAGGGCATTGCCGATGACGATGAGGTCCGAGAGGCCCATGGTCAGGGCACACACCACGGGGCTCAGGTATCCTAAGGCCGCCAGCGGCACGGCGGCGGCGTTGTAGAAGAACGCCCAGAACAAGTTCTGGTGGATGGTTCGCAGGGTTCGATCGGCGAGATCCAATGCCTCGACTACCGCGGCTAAATCGGGTCGCAGCAGAACAAGGTCTGCCGCCTCACGGGCCACGTCGGAGGCCTTGGCGACGGCGATGCCCAAGTTGGCTGCGGCCAGTGCTGGCGAATCGTTGATGCCGTCTCCCACGAAGGCCACATGAAGCCCGCGCGCTTGGATTTCGCCGAGAATCCGCACCTTGTCCTCAGGCCGGCATTCGGCACGGACCCGTTCCGGGGGGATGCCCACCGCCTTCGCCACGGCATGACACGTGGGGCCGGTGTCACCCGAGATGAGCCACGTCTCCGTACCCTGCGCCTGCAGGCGTCGGACCACCTCGAGCGAGTCTGGGCGGACGGCATCACCGATGTGCAGAATTCCCAGCAGGACGCCGCCTTCGGCCAGCAACAGCGCGCTGTGTCCGGCCTCGGATGCTTGTTGCAGACAGGCTTCAGCTACGCCGCTCAACGGGATCCCCAACGACCGCATCCAACCCACCGACCCCAACCGCAGGGGAGAGCCTGGATCACCCCCGGCCGCAATGGCCTCGATGCCTTGACCGCGCAACTCCCGCCACGAGATCAGCGCCAGTAGGCTGGCCCCAGAGGTTGGGGATGGATCCCGCAAAGCCTTGTCCGCCGCGCTCACGGCCCGCGAAACCGGATGTTGAGATCGATCGGCCAGAAGCCCGGCCAGTGCGGGCAGTGGAATGGATCGGAAATTTTCTGGCCGCAGGTCTTCCCATCGAGTGATGGCCGGATGCCCGACCGTGAGGGTGCCGGTCTTGTCGAACGCCAAGGCTGAGATGCGGCCGGTTTTTTCGAGGGCCACCGCGTCCCGGATGAGAATACCGCGTCGGGCGGCGGCATTGATACCAGCCATCAGAGCCACCGGTGTGGCTAACCCCATGGCGCAGGGACAGGCCACGATGAGCACCGAACAGAAGGCCGAGACAGCATCGCTCATGGGGGACAGGCTCGCTTGAGGGTGCCAGAGCAGGGGACTCAAGAAAGATTGCCAGTGGCGGAGTGTCTCGGGAGTCCAGGCCCAGGCTGCTGCCGACACGCAAGCGATCATTACCACCACCGGCACGAAAACCGAGCTGACCCGGTCGGCCAGGCGTTGGATAGAAGCCCGGCTGGACTGTGCCCGTTCCACCACTGCGGCGATGCGGGCTAGGCTGGTGTGTTCGCCGGTCGCGGTGACCCGCACAATGAGGCTTCCCTCGACGTTGGCTGAGCCGGCCAGCAACGCCGAGCCGGAGGTTTTACTCACGGGCATGGGCTCGCCGGTTAGCAGGGATTCATCGGCCGACGAGTCCCCTTCCAGCACGACCGCATCGACCGGGATTTGGTCTCCGGGTTTGATGCGAAGGCGCTCCCCGGTGCGCAGTTGGGCGACGGGGGTTTCCACCTCGTGCCCTGCTGAGTCCAAACGTCGGGCCGTGGTAGGAGCCAACTCCATTAACGCTCTCAGAGCATTTCCGGCCTTGGAGCTCATCCGAGCTTCCAGGGCATGGCCCACGCTGATGAGCGTCAGGATGCTGACCGACTCGGCGAAGAAGAGGTGGGCGTGGCTCTGGGTAAAAAACAGCCACAGGCTCCAAAGGTAGGCGCTCGATGAACCCAGTGACACGAGGGTATCCATATTGGAGCGGCCGACCCGCGCCTGCCGCCAGGCCCCGCGATAAAATCGCCACCCCACACCCGCTTGGACCGCGCTCGCCAACACCAACGACAGGGTCTGGAATCCTCGTTGCATGCCCCAGCCTCCGATCCAATCGCCGGTCAGCAGCAACAGCGTGGAGGGAACTCCCAGCCAAACGGCCGTTGTCCAGGGATTGGATGGGGTGTTTCCGGGGGGCGATCCGGCCGGGGAAGGGGATCCGGGGTTCTCGGCCAAGAAGGATTGGTAACCCGCCCGTTTTACCGCCTCGATCAACCGTGCGGGTTCTGGAGCCTGACCGGGCATCCAGTAAGTCCGTGCCATGGCACTGCGGAGGTCCACCACGGCCCGGGAAACTCCCGCAACGCCTTGGAGGGCTTCGGTGACCGATCGAACGCAATTTCCGCAATCCATACCCTCAATCCGTAACTCGGTGAGGGTGCCCAACGGAGGTGGCGGTGTGGAGCGGGGTCGAAAACTAATTCCCTCTGGACCCATGCCCACAGCCTCAGTGGAGTTCTTCCGACAGAACAATGAGAAATAACAACCTGCCTTCAGTGAAAGTTACTGGATCGAACAACAGACATGCGGCCGATGTCCGTATCGCTTAGTTTTGTTTAGCCACGGATGAGTGACGCCCCACCACCCCGAGCGACTGATGCGATGGGGGGTTGCTGGACCTTCCAAGCTAGACCATCCTCCGCGGCGTGACCCTCTGTTTTGCCATTGCGTGCCGCGCTCTTCAAATCCGTTGTCACGGTGTCGCTTGGGTGGTGTTGATGAGCCTTTGTTCCGTGGCCCTTCAAGCCGGAACCGCACCCACGTTGGAACCGCGCGTGGATTTCAATCGACAGATTCGCCCTATTTTGTCGGAGCATTGCTTTGCCTGCCATGGCCCGGATGAGGGCAAACGCAAGGCCGGGTTACGCCTCGATCGTCAGGAAGACGCCTTTCAAACGCTCAAATCTGGCCAGCATGCCCTGGTCGCTGGTCAGCCCGAAAAGAGCACCCTCGTCGAGCGGATCCTGACCAAGGATCCCGACGAGATCATGCCGCCACCCAAGCATGGAAAACCCCTCTCGCCGGCCCAGATTGAACTCCTCCAGCAATGGGTGCGACAGGGAGCTGGCTGGCAACAGCACTGGTCGTTCATCGTGCCCACCGCTCCGGAATTGCCGCGAGTTCAAGACGGCAAGTGGGCTCGCAATGCCATCGACACCTTCGTCATGGCTCGATTGGAGTCCGAAGGGCTCCGGCCCAATCCGGAAGCCGACTCGGTTAGCTTGCAGCGCCGTGTCACCCTCGACCTCACCGGTTTGCCTCCCACCGTGGATGAAGTCGACGCCTTCCTCGCTGACAAGCGTTCGGATGCGTATGAGCGCCTCGTCGACCGTCTGATGGATTCTCAGCATTATGGAGAGCGTGTCGGCCAGAACTGGCTTGATTTGGCGCGCTACGCCGACACGAGCGGATACCACTTTGATGGCGTCCGGTTCATGTGGTTGTGGCGGGACTGGGTGATCGATGCCTTCAATGCCGACAAGCCCTTCGACCAATTCACCGTCGAGCAGTTGGCGGGCGATCTCTTGCCCAATCCCTCCGTCAGTCAGCGCGTGGCCACTGGCTTCGTGCGCAACAACATGACCAATGACGAGGGCGGCGCCGATCCGGACGAGTACCTCAATAAGTATGTGGTGGATCGGGTCAACACCGTGGGGGCCACCTTTATGGGGTTGACCGTGGGCTGCACCGAGTGCCACGACCACAAGTACGATCCCATTAGCACCAAGGAGTTTTACCGGCTTTACGCGTTCTTCCACAACGTGCCGGAAAAGGGGCTCGATCGTATCCGCACCGACAACCCGCCACCGCGCCTGCCGGTGCCGACGTCCGATCAGGCCGCTCGGTTCGTGGAGGCCGATTTTGCCCTCAAGGATGCCGAGAAAACCCTCCAAGATCGGAGCAACGAATTGGGCGAGACTCAGGAGAAATGGGAGCGAGAACTGGGCGAGAGGCCTCCAGTGCTGGCGTCAACCCACGGCGTGGCGGTCCGGTGGAACTTTGATGGCGCTCTAGATCCGGCAGTCGCTTGGAAGGGAACCAACGCGCCCGAGTTTGCTGATGCTCGTTTGGGCAAAGCCCTGAAGCTCGATGGCAAGGCCCACGCCGAGGGCGTTTCGCGCTCGGACTTGGGGCGTACCAATGCCTTCGCCGTGTCCGCATGGGTTCGGATCCAAGGCGATGGCGCCCTCTTGAGCCAAATGGAAAAAGGCCCTGGATACCGCGGGGTAGACTTGCTGATTTCGGATCGACGCCTCCAAACCCACCTCATCCATGCTTGGCCCGAGGACGCCATCAAGGTCCGCACCAAAGAACAATTGGCTCAGAACCAGTGGCTTCATGTCGCAATGAGTTACGATGGATCGGCCAAGGCCTCCGGCGTTCAACTCTTCGTCAACGGAGTGCGCAAGGATCTGGAGACTGAGAAGGACCAGCTCAAGGGATCCTTTGCCACTCAAGAACCTCTTCGCATCGGCTCCCGCAACGGAGAGTCTTTCTTGACCGGTCAGTTGGATGACTTGCGGATTTATTCTCGGACGCTCACCGCCACCGAGGCGGTATCACTGACCTTTGAGGGCTATGCGGCGATTGTGGCCAAGTCGCGAGGCAAGCGCTCTGACGAAGAACGCAATGAGGTGGCTCGCTTCTACCGCGAAAACCATGCGGTCGATTTCCTGCGGGCCGAGAAGGCACTAGCCCAGGCACGCCGCAACAAGGACGCTTTCTATTCTAAAATTCCGACCACTCTCATCATGGAGGAGCTGGATCCCCCTCGGGAGACGTACGTGTTGGTTCGGGGCGACTTCCGCACGCGGGGGGAACGGGTGCAACCGGGGACTCCCTCCTTCCTGCCGTCACTGCCCGCAGGTCCCACCAACCGCCTGACGTTGGCCCGTTGGTTGGTTTCCAAGGAGCACCCGCTCACGGCCCGAGTAACGGTTAATCGCTACTGGTCGATGCTCTTCGGCTCCGGCTTGGTCAAAACGGCCAACGATTTTGGTTCACAAGGGGAGTGGCCCAGCCATCCGGAGTTGCTCGACTTCCTGGCGGTCCGTTTCCGCGACGGAGGCTCTGGAGCTGCAACGACCCAGCGGCGCGGCCAAAAGACTCCCCACCTCAAGCCTTGGAGCGTGAAGGACCAACTGCGCCTAATGGTCACCAGCGCCACCTACCGGCAAGCGGCGACGGCTACCCCGGAGAAGCTGACCCGCGACCCCTACAATCGACTCTTCACCCGCGGTCCGCGCCTTCGGTTGGACGCCGAATACATCCGCGACAATGCGCTGGCCGTCTCAGGCCTGCTCAACTCGAAGATTGGTGGCCCTAGCGTCAAACCTTACCAACCGCCGGGCATCTGGGACGGAACCGACTCGGTCTTCGTCCAAGATCATGGCCAGGATCTCTACCGCCGGGGCATGTACGTGTTCTGGAGGCGCTCCGCGCACTACCCGTCTTTTGCCACATTCGATGCGCCCAACCGCGAGGTTTGCACCTTCTTGCGCCAGCGGACGCAAACCCCGCTGCAATCTCTGGTGCTCATGAATGACCCTGCCTTCGTCGAAGCGGCCCGCGGCCTTGCGCAGCGGGTGCTGAAGGAGGAACCGGCTAACCTTGACCGTCGGTTGATCCGTGCCTTCCGACATACCTTGGGTCGCAAGCCCCAACCGGACGAGGTGGCCGTGTTGAGGCAAACTCACGAACAGCAGTTGGCCCGCTTCCAGGCCGACCCAGCGGCCGCCAAGGCCCTCATTGCCGTGGGCGAGTCTAAGGCCCCGGAATCCGCCGATCCCGTCGCGCTGGCAGCTATGACCGCAGTGGCCAACGTGCTCCTCAACCTTAACGAGACCATCACCAAGTGAACCCCTCCTACCTTCAGGGCGAAGCCGAGCGCATACTGACCCGGCGTACGTTCCTTACTCGCAGCTCTACGGGCCTCGGTGCCATGGCATTGGCCTCGCTGTTGCCGGCGCACCTCCGGGGAGCATCGGGCAATCCAACCACACAGGCCGTCCCAGGTGCGCTGAAGGCGTTGCATTTACCGCCGAAGGCCAAGCGGGTCATCTACCTCTTCCAGTCGGGTGCACCCTCGCACCTCGATCTTTTCGACCCCAAGCCCAAGCTCAAGGAGATGACCGGCCAGGAGTTGCCGCCGAGTGTCCGACGGGGCCAGCGCATCACCGGCATGACGGCCGGACAGTCGGTGCTCAAGTGCGTGGGATCTCCCTTTGAGTTCAAGAAGTACGGCAAGAGCGGAATGGAGATCACGTCGCTCATGCCCAACATCGGAGCGGTGGCCGATGATATTTCCCTGATTCGCACGATGCATGTCGATGCGATCAACCACGATCCGGCCGTGACCTTCTTTGGCACCGGCAACCAGCAGCCCGGACGCCCCACCATGGGTTCGTGGATCGCTTACGGGTTGGGATCAGAGAATGCGAATTTGCCGTCGTATGTCGTGCTCGTCAGCGGCAGCGGTGGGCAATCGCTTCAAGCCCGGTACTGGGGCAATGGGTTCCTCTCCGCCAACTACCAAGGCGTGCAATTGCGCAGCCAAGGAGACCCAGTTCTTTATGTGTCCAACCCGCCGGGCATGAGCGGTGACTCGCGCCGTCAACTGCTCGACGCGATGCAAACCCTCAACCGCAAGCGACTGGGAATTCTGGGTGATCCGGACATCGCCTCCCACATCGACAGCTATGAATTGGCCTTCCGCATGCAGACGAGCGTGCCGGAGTTGGTAGACTTGTCTACCGAACCCGAATCGGTGCTCAAGTTGTACGGGGCCCAGCCGGGTAAATCGTCCTTTGCTAATAACTGCCTCTTGGCGCGTCGCCTGGCCGAGCGCGGGGTTCGATTCATCCAATTGTGTCACCGCGACTGGGATCATCACGGCGGTTTGCCCGATGGTATCAAGGCCCAGACCCGCAACACCGATCAAGCCAGCGGCGCCCTCATTCAGGACCTCAAGCAGCGTGGGCTTCTTGACGACACGCTGGTCGTCTGGGGCGGTGAGTTTGGGCGCACGGCCTATTCGCAGGGCGACATTAGTGCCAACAGCTTTGGTCGCGACCATCATCCCCGGTGTTTTTCGCTGTGGATGGCCGGCGGCGGCGTCAAGCCCGGCTTGGTGTATGGGCGCACCGACGACTTCGGCTACAACATCGTCGAAGACCCGGTCAACGTGCACGACCTGCACGCCACGATGCTGCACCTCCTGGGCATTGAGCACACCCGCTTCACGCACCGCTTCGAAGGACGCGACTTCCGCCTCACCGACATCGCCGGAGAAGTCATCAAGCCATTGCTGGCGTAAGGCTTCGCGGGATCAGACCCGCTGGCGTACCTTTGGTTTGATATCGGTCCTGCGCTCGCAGGGAAGCTCAGGCAAGGGGATGCTTTCGCGCTACCCGCGAGGGGCTGGGATGATCGCTTCCAGAGCTCGCTGCGCCCCCCATCCCGCTGCTGTCGGTTTTGCCTGAGGCCTCGAACCCTCTGCCGGTCATCGCGGCGGGCTTGGATTCATCGATCCCCAGCTTGGAGGCGATGATCGAAGGACGGTTTGCGATTTCAGGCACCACCGGCGGTAGCGGTACCGGACCGGAGTGAACATCACGAACCAGCGGAGAAGCCTTCGGTACGATATACTGCACGCCGCCGGTTTTGGCGCATCCAGAGGTGAGCGAGGGGAGAATGCGCTCGGTCGCCTCCGTACCCATGATTTCACGCCACGTGAGAAGGGCTCCTACGGATTCCACGCTGAGCTTTCATGAAATGGCGGGTTACGCCGCCCCCAAATTCCTCAGCTCGTTGAGGTGCTCGACGAGCTTGTGAATCCCCGTGGAGGGGTTCTCTCGTTCCGGGTTGTCCACGCCCAACTCGGCCCAGTGACGTTCCAAACGTCTGGCGTTCTTCAGGGCCGTGGCTTGCCTCGACTCCAAGTGATCATAGATCGATGCATCGGCTTTGTTGTAGGCACTACTGAGGTGCGGCCTGAGCTTGGCCGCGTAATGAGCGCGCGGCAGTGCAGTGTCGTGGTAGTTGAAGTGAAGCAGGTACCAGAGCTCGAACGCCTCGTTCGCCCAAGCCACGCGCATACCGTTCTCGCGGGCCAGCGCGAACGCCTTGCGGTAGTTATCCTCCGGAAAGCTGTCGCGGTCGAAGACGCACCAGACCGAAGCGTACGGCGTACCAGAGCCGTCCGCGCGGTTCCGAAGCCCGATGGCGTGTTCGACCAGGCTGAGGGTGTTCAGTCCGGTGCCCAACGCCACGATCTCCGTGCGAGATCGGTCCACCGGGAATGCCTGGAAGTAGTCCCGGGAACTCTTCTCGTCCTCGCACACGATCAGGACCCGACGGCGCGACCGCGTATCGCGACTCCGGCCCGCATCTGCTCGTTCCCAGGGTTTCCTAGCGGACATGTTGAATTACCTCTTCCAAGTCACCGAGCCGGGGGACACCACCGAATTGACCAAGCAGGTACTCCTTCGAGAACTTTGCCTCCTTGCGCACGCCCTTAAACTCATCGAGGCAGTAAAGACGAGAGGCACCCTTGCGATCCTTCTCGGCAAACCAGACTTGGTCCCGCCGCACGCGCTTCGGGTCGAGCAACCCCTCGTCGTGGGTGGCGTAGATCAATTGAGCGTTCTTGCGATTGGCCGGACCATTGAACAGGTCGACCAAGGCCTTGGTGAGGAGCGGGTGGAGACGCGCTTCCAGCTCGTCGACGAAGAGGATCGAACCTTCATTCAGCGTGTGCAGGAATGGCCCGGCCAGCGCCACGAACTTCTGCGTGCCGAACGATTCGTCAGAGTCGAAGTCGAACTCAACGCTGCCGACGGGTGTCTCGTTGGAACCGTACTTCCGGTGCGACGAGGTGACCGTGAAGGCGCCGGTCCCGGTAGAATTCAGGATCTGGGCCCGGATGTTTTCGGGGATCCCAAAGGGAACAATCGACGCCAGCTTTTCAGGGGAGGCCTCATGGCGATGCAATCCCTCAATACCCAGGTCCGCCTGTTTCACCAGGTCGAGAATCATCGGCCCGTAGTTCGCCGCGAACTGCGGATCGGACATCAAGAGCATGGTGAACCCCAGCGTCGCCTGATCGTTGAGACCAGAAATGTTCCGGAACTGATTCATCCAATTCACGATGGAGCCTGCGACCTCGCCGTTGAATTGTGCGACGACGGAGAGGAAGAGCGCGTTGGGACGGGTCAGCTTTTCCACCGGCTTGCCTTCCCGGAACGTATCACTGACCTCGATCCGGGTTCCTTCACGGGTGAACAGGGTGGTTTCCCGGATGGATTCGCGCTGGCTGAATAGCCACTCGGATGTCACCGCCTCGGCGGTCGCCTCGAAGCCGTAGCGGTACCGGGTTCCGTTGTGGAGAAACACCGCTTCGAAGTGACTGGGTGCACGCTCAGTCTCCGAGTGAAGCCGAAACGGGATCACTGGGATCCGATCCCCAAGCTGCAAGTTCTTCGAGGAGTTCTTCACCAAATCGCGAAATGAGGCCATCGCCACGAGGAAGTTCGATTTTCCGCCCGCATTAGCACCGTAAATGGCCGCGGTGCGTAGCAACCGCAGCGGGTCCGTTTGAACGACATGGCTATCCTCAAGCCAATCGTCCGGGCTGGCCTCCAATGAAAGGGTTGCCCGATCTTTAAAGGAACGGAAGTTGGCGACGGAGAACTCGATAAGCATGGATGCGCAAGATGGAATCGCTTGAAGACAAGATTTAGTTTGAAACGTCTTTAATTGCAAGGAATCCGCAAATAAAGGTTTTTTAGTCAATTTTCATCTGACAAGTGACCTTTTTAAGCGAACAACCCTCAACCGCTCAGGCTACTGATCGAGGGGTGTCTTCGGCAAGTTGCCCTTGTCGAGTTCCGGTCCGCCGGAATTTCGGGGCGCGTTGCCATGGATGGCGCGATGATCGGCGGACCGGTCGTGACGACGGCCAACCCCGGCGGCAGCGGTACCGGACCGGGGTGGAAATTGGAAGCGATCAACACCTTCCCTCGTGTGCAGCGCGCGAGCGTTTCCTTGCCAGAGCTTCCCTGCGAGCGCAGGTCGAGTCCCACGGAGCTCAGAGGGAAAAGGGGGNANNTNTTAGTATTGAAACCCGAGGGAAAGACTCCTCCGTCCCTTCGGT